>Ga0214921_10000511_pt1 | contig 72315 bp, 65 predicted proteins | sample LL1505_MetaG_FD_177992 | JGI IMG/M metagenome (GOLD analysis project Ga0214921, IMG submission 177992) | Freshwater microbial communities from Lake Lanier, Atlanta, Georgia, United States - LL-1505 | ecosystem: Environmental > Aquatic > Freshwater > Lake | place: USA: Georgia | collected... | reverse complement strand
CAGTTGGATGTGGTTTTTTGGGGCCGTGTTTCTGAGTCAATTTCCGTCGTTTGCCAAAGAGGTGCTAAATGGCGACGAGCAGGTGGCGTCTTTGCTGTTGGTGTTGTTCTCGGTGGGCATTGGCGCAGGTGCGCTCTTGTGCGAAGGCCTGAGCCGCCGCAAGGTAGAGATCGGCTTGGTGCCCGTGGGCGCCCTTGGCATGAGTGTGTTTGTCGTGGACCTGTATTTCGCCTCACGGGGATTGCCGGCATCGCCGCTCATGGGCTTGCAGCAGTTTGTAGCTGCCCCGGCGCACTGGCGGGTGATGGCGGACTTGGCGCTACTGAGCCTGTTTACCGGTCTGTACAGCGTGCCTATGTACGCCCTGATCCAGCAACGTAGCCAAGCCAGCCATCGGGCACGCATCATCGCCGCCAACAATATTTTGAACGCGCTGTTTATGATCGCCAGCGCACTGTTGGCCGGCGCGTTGCTGTCGGGCGGAGCCACCGTTCCCGAGGTGTTTTTGCTGACCGGCGTCGTCAACGCGGTGTTCTCAGCCTGTGTGTTTGTGCTGGTGCCTGCTTATTGGCAGGGATTTGTGGGGCTGTTGCGGGTACGGAGGTAGTCGCAGCCCGCTCGGTGCGAAGCGCCTGAGTCGAAGGTTAGTGTGAAACATCCAAATCCGGCCCCAGCGCCCGGCGTTCGTCGAATACAAAGCAGCCGCCGGTGTAGTGTTTGCCGTCGGTTTCTTCGAAGTATTTCAGGATACCGCCCTCTAGCTGATAGACGTGCTCCAGACCTTCTTCGCGCATCAGGATGGCGGCTTTTTCGCAGCGGATGCCGCCAGTGCAAAAGCTCACTACGGTTTTGTCTTGTAGTTCCGCCTTGTGCGCGCGAAATGCGTCCGGGAACTCGGTGAACTTGGTGATTCGCCAGTCGATGGCGCCCACAAAGGTGCCTGCGTCGACCTCAAAGTCGTTGCGGGTGTCCAACGTGACCACTGGTCGGCCCGCATCGTCAACACCTGCTTCCAGCCAGCGGCGTACCGTGGCGGCGCTCACTGCCGGGGCGCGGCCTTGGGCAGGTTGAATGGCGGGGTGGTTCATGCGAATGATCTCATTCTTGACCTTGACCAGCATTTTCTTGAAGGGCGTGGTTTCCGACCAGCTCTCTTTGGGGGCTAGCGCTTCAAAGCGGGCGTCCGTTTGCAGCTGGGTCACAAACTCGCGCACGGCGTTTGCCGGTCCCGCCAAGAACAGGTTGATACCTTCGGTGGCCAACAGGATCGTTCCTTTGAGTTCAAGCGCCAGTGCACGCCCGAGGAGCACTGCTCTCAAGTCAGCGGTGTCGTGGAGGGGGGTGAACAGGTAGGCCGAGATGTTGAGAATAGATGGCATAGGTCAGTCAATTGTGCGCAGAAATAAACCGGGCACTCAGTGCCCGCAGCGGGTTGAGACTGGACACCAGCAGACATGCCAATACGATCAGGCCACCGCCCGCAGCCATCGCCATGCTAGTGGGTTCGTCCAGCAGCAACACCGACCACAAGACGCCAAAGCCGGTGCTCATGAAGTTGGCGGTCATGGACGCCATGGGCGGCACGTGCTGGATGATGCGCATAAACATCCAATACGCCAAACCCGACGTCGCAATCCCGAGCACCGCCACGGCGGCCAGAGCGGTGAGCGTGATGTGCGCTTGAGGCAAATCGTGTAGCGCCCCGGGGAGCAGCATCAGTACGGCGGCCGCATGCATCCCGGCGGTAATGCTCAGTGGCTCCATGCGCAGAGTCGCGCGCTTTAAAAATGGCGTGGCCGTCCCCGACAACGCCGCGGCACCCACGCATACCAGCGCCGATAAAACGAGGGGCTCAGTGGGCTCCACGGGGCCCAGGCGGACCACCAACGCGGTGCCTACTAGGCCCAGCACACAGCCCGTCAGCTTTCCCGGTGTGAGTACCTCTTCTTTCATGAGGGCCGACGAAAGTGCACCAAACAGCACCGCTGTGACCGACAACAGCGCTCCGTAGCCACCGGGCAAATGAAGCGCGGCCCACGAATACAAGGTATGTGGACCGGCCACGGCTAAAAAACCGATCAGCATCAGCTCTCGCCAATGTTGCGTCGGCCAGGGATGTTTGAGGGCGCGCATGATGATGGCCAGCACCACGGTTGCCAAGACCATGCGCAAGCCCGCCGAGACGTTGGGTCCAAGCTGGGGCGCTGCAACGCGCGTGAGAATAAAAGAAGCTCCCCAAAGCGCCGACAACATCACCAGTTGGATGAAGTAGCGGGCTTTCATAGCGGCAGCTGTGCGCGGTGCCTGGCAAATGGCCAGCCCATGCCGGTCAGGCGGGGTCGCCCTGAAGGCTGTCGAGCGCTGCTTGCAGAACCGCGAGGCTGGCTGTACCGTCCGCCAACTGGCCGCGCAAGGCGCCCAGCGCATCCAAGCCCGCCTGCTTGATCTGCGCGATGGCCAGTCCTGCTTGTTTGGGCGACTCAAATCCCAGGCTTTGCAGCAAAACGGCGCCTTTGGCGTCCACCAGCTTGAAGTAAAACTGGCCGTCCTTTTCGCGGTATTGTTTGAAGCTGGCTGTCGCCACTTTGGCTGGCTTGGCGGGGCCGGCAGCGCTGCTGTCGAGGCTGCGCAAGCCCACGGCCTGGCGCAGTCGTGCCATGAAGGGCGTGGCGACGGCGCGGGCCTTCGCGGCGCCAGCGTGCAGTAGCGCTTCCACTTCTTGCGGGTGGGCAATCAGGTGCTCGTAGCGCGCGCGCATAGGGGCAATTTCGCGGTCAATCCGCTCAAACAGCTGCTCCTTGGCAACACCCCAGGCGATGCCATTGGCAAATTCTTGCGCAAAGGCGGCAGTTTCTTCGGCGCTGGCAAAGGCCTGGTAAATCTGGAACAGCGCTGAGCCCTCGGTGTTTTTGGGCTCGCCGGGCGCGCGTGAGTCGGTCTTGATACCCGCAATCAGCTTTTGGAGTTCTACCCGCGGCGCAAATAGCGGGATGGTGTTGTCGTAGCTCTTGCTCATCTTGCGGCCGTCCAGGCCCGGCAAGGTGGCGACAGACTCTTCGATCGCGGCCAAGGGCGCCACAAAATGCTCACCGTAGCGGTGGTTAAAACTGTGTGCCATGTCGCGCGCCATCTCGATGTGCTGAATCTGGTCGCGCCCCACAGGCACGTGGTGGGCGTTAAACATCAGAATGTCGGCACCCATCAGCACCGGGTACATAAACAGGCCAGCGGTCACATCGGCATCGGGATCGAGTTCAGCCGCCAGGTTTTTGTCGACCGAGGCTTTGTAAGCGTGGGCGCGGTTCAAAAGGCCTTTGCCAGTAACGCAGGTCAAAAACCAGGTCAGCTCGGGAATCTCCGGCACGTCGGATTGGCGATAAAACACCACACGTTCAGGGTCGAGTCCGGCGGCCAGCCAACTCGCCGCAATTTCCAGCGTGGAGCGCTGAATGCGCTCTGGCTCGTCAATCTTGATGAGGGCATGGTAGTCCGCCAAAAAGTAGTAACTCTCCACGCCGGGGCGCAAACTGGCGGCCACGGCGGGGCGGATCGAGCCCACATAATTTCCAAGATGCGGCGTGCCCGAGGTGGTGATACCGGTCAAAAAACGTAGAGGGCTCATAGCGTACAAGTCAATTCAATAAATAAAGAGATACCAAACCATCGCCGACCGTGCGCCTTCGAGGACCTAATTCAGCACGCTACGAAGCGGGGTTAACAACAGGTCAATCACGTCATAGCTCAGGCCCATCAGTGGCAACATCCAAAAGGTATTGATCACCTTGGTTAACACCAGCGCCATCACAATATAAAAACCCCACGGCTCAAGGCGAGACACTGCTACGGCTTGCCGCCAGGGCAAGAGCCCGACCAAAATACGACCGCCGTCCAGGGGGGGTATCGGGAACAAGTTGAACACGCACATCACCACGTTGACCAGCACACCGCCCTGGCACATTTTCAGTAAAAAGGGCTCGCTGACGCCTGCGCCTTGCAGCAAATACAGGGCGACGCCCCATAACAGCGCCTGGAAAAAATTAGACCCGGGCCCCGCCAGGGCGACCCACACCATGTCGCGTTTGGGCGCCCGAAGGCGAGAAAAGTTAACCGGGACCGGTTTGGCATAACCAAACAAAAACGCACCGGATGTCGCAAAGTACAAGACCAGGGGCAGCACAATGGTGCCCATGGGGTCAATGTGCTTCATGGGGTTGAGCGACACCCGGCCCAGGGCCCACGCGGTGTTGTCGCCAAAATAGCGCGCCGCATAGCCATGAGCCGCTTCATGCAGGGTGATCGAAAAAATCACCGGAATCGCATACAAGGCGACGGTTTGTATCAGATGGGCAAGGTCCACAGCGGGCGTTCTTTTTGTTGTCGAGGGGGTAATTAGAGCCCCAAACGGGCCAGGCTGCCGCGGCCTTGTCGGATCAACTCCACCACGCCACTGGTGAGGTCCACCACCGTGGTCGACTCGAGCGGACAGGCGCCAGCATCAATCACGCCGGCCAATGGGTGCTCAAAGCGCTCACGGATTTCTTGCGCATCGTTCAGCGCCTCGGTCTCTCCAGGCGGAATCAGCGTAGTGGCCAACAGCGGCGCACCGTGCAGGGCCAGCAGGTCTTGCAATGTTTTGTGTTCAGGCACGCGCAGGCCTATGGTCTTGCGCGATGGGTGGCTCAGCCGGCGTGGAACTTCCTTGCTCGCCTCCAAAATAAAGGTGTAGGGGCCTGGCGTGGCCGCCTTGACCAAGCGGAACTGCCAGTTGTCCACTCGCGCGTAGTTGGCCAGTTCGCTCAGGTCGCGGCATAACAAGGTGAGGTGGTGTTTGTCGTCCACACCCCGTATACGCCGCAGGCTGTCAGCGGCGGCTTTGTCGTCCAACTGGCACACCAAGGCGTAACTTGAATCAGTGGGAACAGCGAGTATCCCGCCTTTTTCCAGCAAGGCCACCGCCTGTTTGAGAAGACGTGGCTGCGGATTCTCCGGATGAACTTCAAAAAACTGTGCCATGGTGCGCGCTGCGGTCGGGGTCTACTGCATGCGCTCAGCGAGCAGTTCCCAGACCGGGGTGACGCCTCCCGGCAGGTAGGGCAGTTCCCCAAGCTCGGTGTGGCTTTCAAGAGGGCTATGAAAGTCGCTGCCGCGCGATGCGGCCAAACCATAGTCCTTAGCGGCTTCGGCGTAGGTCACGTACTCGGCGGTGGTGTGGCTGCCGGTCACCACTTCAACGCCTTGACCACCATGGCCCTTGAACTCCGTAAACAGCGCGAACTCTTCATTGGCAGTAAATTTATAGCGGGCCGGGTGGGCGATTACCGCCATGCCCCCTGCGCCGGTAATCCAACCCACGGCGTCTTTGAGCGTGGCCCACCGGTGTTCGACGTAGCCCGGCTTGCCCTCAGTCAGGTACTTGCGAAAGACCTCATTGGTTTCTTTGCAGACGCCTGTTTCCACCAAGTGCCGGGCAAAGTGGGTGCGCGAGATCAGGTCCGGGTTGCCTGCGTATTGCAGCGCGCCTTCGAAGGCGCCTGTGATGCCCACGCGCGCCAGGTCGTGCGCCATGTCCTTAGCGCGTTGGCTTCTGCCGCCACGAGTGTGTTTCAGGCCCTCGACCAGAACCGGGTCGGTGGGGTCAAAGCCGAGTCCTACGATGTGCACCGTCTGGTGCAAAAAGGTCACAGAAATTTCTACGCCCGACAGGTAGCGCATACCGCAGGCCTTGGCGGCCGCGGCAGCGCGGGCCTGGCCACCAATTTCGTCGTGATCGGTCAGCGCCCAGAGTTCAACCCCATTGGCACTGGCGCGTGCGGCGAGAGCTTCGGGGGTGAGGGTTCCGTCAGAGACCACGGAGTGGCAATGCAGGTCAGCGTTCAGTAGGGTGGTCACGTATCCATTTTAGGCTTTGGGCCGCGCACTCTGATGGCCTTGGCTTAAGCTCAAAACGCCGGCGGGCAATCCCATTGCATCGGCGTTGAAGTGCGGGGGTGCGCCAGCCGCAGTTGGCAGGCATGCAGCAACAAGCGTGGCGCCATGCGTTGCACTTCGTGCGGTGCATAAAGGGCGTCGCCCAGGATCGGGTGCCCCAGCGCCTTCAAATGCACCCTGAGTTGGTGACTGCGCCCGGTCAGGGGTTCCAGGTCGAGGCGGCTTGTCTGGCTGGTACTGTCCTGCTCCACGCACCGCCAGCGGGTTTGGCTGGCTTGGCCGTCCGCATGGATGGTGCGCAGCGGCCGGTTCGGCCAGTCCACCAGAATGGGCAGGTCAATGCACTGCCAGCCCGGCCCCACGGTCAGCATGCCGCTGACCCGGGCGGTGTAGCGCTTGTGGACCAAGCGCTGCGCAAAGGCCGCACTGAGAGCACGCTGCGCCACCGGACCTCGCGCAAAAATTAACAATCCCGAGGTGGCCATGTCCAGTCGGTGCACCACCAGCGCATCGGAAAACTCGGTTTGTACCCGGCGGCTCAGGCAGTCTTGTTTGTCCTCACCGCGACCCGGCACCGACAGCAGGCCGGCGGGCTTGTTCAGCACCAACAGGTCTGTGTCTTCGTACACCAGGTCAATGCCAGGTGCTACGGCCTCCGTCGGGAGCTCGACCTGCTGCATTAGTGCGAGAGTTGGGTGCGGCGCAACTGCTGAACCTGAAGTGCGCTGACGCTTGACGCTTGGTTGCCCCAAGCGCTGCGGGCGTGGGTCAAAACCGCAGCGACATCCGCATCGGTCAGCGTGAGCAAGAAGGGAGGCATTCCAAAAGGCCTTGGATTGCCCGCAGTGGCGGCTGGGAAACCGCCGTACAACACGTGAAGCACCGCATTGTTCGGCGGGTCCATGAGGAGGCCCCGGCTTCCTGCCAATGCGGTGTAGGCGCCTGCTTGACCCTGGCCGTCTTTGCCATGGCATTGCGCGCAATGGTCAAGGTAGAGCCTGGCAGCGCGAGGATCCTCCCCGGTCTTGGGGTGCTCAGAGCGATGCGCTGTCGCTGGCGCGGCGGCTTGGGCCACCGACTGAAGGTAGCGCGCAAGGGCCTGGGCATCAGCGTCGCGCAGAAACTGGGTTCCGTGCAGCACCACTTCTGCCATGGGGCCGCTGGCAGAAGAGGTCCCAAGCCATTGACTTTGGCCCGTTTGGAGTAAAGCCACACTGTCTGCGACTGACCTTGCCGCGGCTTCTTCGGTCTTTTGGAGCGAGGGAGCGTACCAGGGAATTCCGGGCAGGACCGCGCCCGCCCAGGTCTTGTCGCGCTTCAAACCACCCAAGAAATCGCGTGTGCCATGACACTCGGTGCAATGCCCCAGCCCTTCGGCCAAATAAGCGCCGCGATCCGCGGGGCGGCCATTGTCGGAGTGCGGCCAAAAGTAAAGGGCGCGCCACAGGGCCAGTGCCGCCTGGGTGTTGAACGGCCAAGCCAGGCCGGAAGGTGCATTGGCGCGCGCTGCGGCTGGCACCGATTGAAGGTAGGCAAAAAGGGCGTCGGCATCCGCCCGGCTCACGCGGGTGTAGCTGGTGTACGGAAAAGCCGGCGATAGGCGTCGACCCTCAGGGCTTATTCCGTGGTGCAGGGCCTGCCAAAAGTCGTCCGCCGTCCAACGACCGATGCCGTGGGTCGGGTCGGGCGTGATATTGCTCGACGGAACCGCGCCAAAAGGCGTCGCAATCGCCCGACCCCCGGCAAATGGCGCGCCACCCGGCGCCGTGTGGCACAAACCGCAATTGCCAATCCGGGCGAGGTACTCGCCTTCTTCGAGTTGTTGCGCCAACGTCAACGTGCCCGCGGTGCCCGTTGACGCAGCCCGGCGCGCTACATCGGTTCGCGCATGGAGCGCGTCAGCACCCCAAAAAATCCAAAGCCAGGCGCCCAGGATCAGCGCCGCGCTCCCCCACAGGACCCACTGCGGTCTGGCGTGCCGTGTACTCATGGCGCGCTCCCACATTCCATCGCCAGGGTCCCGGCAGACGCTGGCGGTCTGTGCGCCGCCGGGTTGGACGGCATCGGTACCGTCTGGCTCGCCAGCCAACTGGTCACGGCGTGCACATCGGCGTCGCTCAGGCGCTTTGCAATGGTGGCCATGCAATCGGGCGCACCCGCCTTGCGCTGCCCGGTTTGCCAGCCGCCCAACTGCGCGTTCAAGTAATCGCGCGGCAGCCCCACGAGTCCCGGCGTGCTGGGTTGAACCCCGGTCAGCGCCAGTCCGTGGCATTGCACGCAGGCCGGGAGTTGCAACGCAGCATCACCTTTGCGCACCAGCGTCTCCCCGCGTGCCAAGAGCGTCGGCGTCGCGCTTTGCGGGACCGCCGGGGGATACGGAATTTCTAGCGCCGAAAAGTAGGCGGCGATTTCTTTGAGATAAGCATCGCTGAGCGGGGTCAGCAGGCCTTCCATCAGGGCGTAGTGGCGTCTACCTTCCTGAAAGTTGCGCAGTTGGTTGTAGAGGTAGCCCGCAGGCTTACCGGCAAGGCGCGGGTAATAGCCGTCGGGCCCGGATTTGCCTTGGGGGCCATGGCAGCCCGTACACGCCAGCGTGCGCTGGGCCATAGAGTTTTCAAAAACTGCCGCGGGTACCGCCGCAGTCAAGAGGGCCAGGGTGAGTCCAACAACAAATGGGGTAAACCATGGGCGGGCTCGCCCTGACCCGGAACCTCTTGCACATTTCATGCAGGCGACTTTAACGCCTGGAGCTCGGGCCCGAGCCCACCAAGGCTATTCGCCGCGGTTGACCCACACCACAGGCTGGCCGCTTTGCACCCAGGCCTCAAACCGGGGGGCATAGGTCTCTTCAATTTTGTCGCGTTTGACCTTGAAGGTGGGTGTCACATAGCCATTTTCCGGGGTCCAAAGTTCGGTGACAACCGCCAGGCAGTCCAGGCGTTCATGGTGCTCCAGCCGCTGATTGATGGTGTGCAGGTGCTGCTCCAGCGACTGAGCCAGCGCCAAGCTCGCTGCCGTATCGGTGCACCGCCGGGCCGCGTCCTGCGACAGCATGACCACCGCAAGGGGCTGCGTCAGATTGGCGCCGGTTACGGCGCAGGCTTCAATGTCGGGGTGGGTAATGAGCAGGTCTTCAATCGGCGCCGGGGCCACGTACTTGCCTTTGCTGGTTTTAAAGATGTCTTTGACACGCCCCGTGATGGAGAGGTGTCCCTGGTCGTCGCAGCGTCCCTTGTCGCCCGTGCGCAGCCAACCGTCGGCTGTCATCGTTTGCGCCGTTTGCTCAGGGTTTTTGTAATAGCCTTGCATCAGCGCCGGGCAGCGCATTTGAATCTCGCCGCTTTCGGGGTTAATGCGGCTTTCAACCCCGTCGTACGGCAGTCCGACCGAACCCACGCCGGCGTCGCCCGGCAGAGTGGAGTGCGACACGCCGCAGTTCTCGGTCATGCCGTAGACCTCAATCAAATCCAGTCCGAGTCCCCGGAAAAAAGCCAAAACGTCGGCAGGCATAGGCGCGGCGCCACCGGCGGCCAAGCGGCATTGGTCCAGTCCCAGGCCCTTAAGAATCTTGCGCCGCACCAGATGGCCGACGAGTGGGATGGAGAGCAGCACCTTGAGTTTGCCTTCTGGCATTTTCTCGAGCACGCCCTGGCGAAATTTGACCCACAGCCGTGGCACCGAGAAAAATATGGTGGGCCGGGCACGCTGCAGGTCGGCCAAGAACGTGTCCAAACTTTCGGCAAAAAACACGTGCCCGCCATAGCGCAACGAAGCCTGCTCCACCAGCATACGTTCGGCAACATGGGCCAAAGGCAGGTAGGAAATGAACCGATCGTTGGCGCCGATGTGGATGCGCCGTGTGGCACTGGTCAGGCCCCACGCCATGGCGCCAAAGGTCTGCACCACGCCCTTGGGTCGGCCCGTGGTGCCCGAGGTGTAGATGATGGTGCAAACCGTGTCCGTACCGGGCGCGCCCACCTGGGCCAGGGGAGGGTTTTGGTCCAGCAGCGCGTCCCAGCGCAGGCCGACCACTCCGGTCGGGGACAGTGGCAGGGCGACCAGCGTCACGTGGGCGGGTACGCTTTGGAGGCTGCTGCTGTCATCCATCTTGCCAACAAAGCAGGCGCGCGCCTCGCTGTGCTCCAAGATGTAGGCCAGCGCATCGCCATTGAAAGTGGGGTAAATCGGCACTGATATATGCCCGGCCATCAAGATCGCCAGATCTGCCAGGACCCAGTGGGCGCTGTTTTTGCCGACTATCGCGACCCGGCTGCCCGCCGGCCAGCCTTGGGACTGCATCCAGCCCGCCATGCGGCGCACCTGGTCTGAAGCCTGCGCCCAGGTGATGTGTTGCATCGCGCCCTGTCCCAGCGGCTGGGTCAGGTACACGCGCTCCGGCGTGGTCTCGGCCCAATGACCGAGCCGTTGCACTGGGAAGTTTGCGGAGTCCACCGCGATCTGTGGATTGCCCATGTTGCTTACCCTCCAAAGTTGCTCACATTCTGGGCGCGCGGGCTGGTGCTGTGCAAGGGGTATTCACCCTAGTAGGACCGCTACGCCCTTTAGGAAGGGTGACGGGCGATGCTGCGACAATCAGGCACTCACTTTTTTGCAACTTCAGGTTTTTGCTCCGTCATGTCCAGTACCTCTGTATTCCCAGTTCGTCCGGCTGCTTTACGCGACGCGCGTGCCATCGCTGAACTCCACAACGCCACGGTTCAGGAGGCCTACCGGGGCCTGTTGGGTGACGTCACCGTGCCGACCATGGCCCTGGACAAACGCCAGGCGTATTGGCGTGAAGCCATTGAATACGCCGAACCGCAGGTGCTGGTCGCGTTACATGGCGAGCGCATCGTGGGTTTTGTCGGCTTTGACCGCAGCCGCGACGAAGGTACCAAGCAGACCATGGGGGAGATCTGGTCGATCTACGTCCACGCTGATTTCATCGGTCTCGGCGTCGGACTCTCGCTTTGGGACGCGGCCCGAGAGGGCTTGGTCGAGGAAGGGTGCACCGACGTCAGCATCTGGCTTCCGCTGGCCAACGAACGTGCCATGCAGTTTTTCACCATGGCCGGTTTCAAGCGGGAAATGCCCAGTGCCAAGACGGTGTCCATTGGCGGCGTCAAGATCGAGGAAATTCGACTGAAGCGCGCGCTGGCCTGAAACCCGGCCCCCAGATCCCGGGGGAACGGTTGGTTACTGTTTTTTGACGACGACGCTACCGATCGAATAGCCGGCACCGAAAGAGCAAATTACCCCCACCTGGCCGACCTCAATGTCGGCCTTGTGGCGATGAAAGGCGATGATCGAGCCGGCGGAGGCCGTATTTGCAAACTCGTCCAAGATAACCGGTGCCTCTTCCCGCGTTGCGTCGCGGCCTAGTAGCTTTCGGCTGATGAACTGGTTCATTGACAAATTCGCCTGGTGCAACCAATAGCGGCGCACATCGGTTGGCGTGTAGCCCAAGGATTCCAGGTGCCCGGCAATGTGGTCTGCCGCCATGGGGCAGACTTCCTTGAACACCTTGCGGCCTTCCTGGCGAAACAACTGGTCACGGTCGTCGGGGTCGCGGTCTTCGGCCCGCGACATAAAGCCCTGGTTGTTGCGGATGTTGTTCGAAAACGTGCTCAAGAGCCGGGTGCCCAGGATTTCGAAGGCACCTTCGGGTGCCAGATCCAAACGTTCCACCAAAATTGCAGTACACACGTCGCCAAAGATAAAGTGGCAATCGCGGTCTTTCCAGGCCAGGTGCGCTGAGGTGATTTCGGGGTTGACCACCAGGATCGCCCGCGCCTGTCCGGTGCGCACCGCGTTCACGGCCAGTTCCAGGGCAAACGTGGCCGAGGAGCAGGCCACGTTCATGTCAAACGCATAGCCCTGGATGCCTAACGCGGTCTGAATCTCCACGCCCATGGCGGGATACGGACGCTGCATATTAGCAGCGGCGCAAATGAGGCCATCGACGTCGGCAGCGGTTTTGCCTGCGGCGTCTAAAGCGGCTTGGGATGCCAAAACGCCGATCTCTGCCATCATTGAAAGCTCGGTGTCGGGGCGAGGAGCAAAGCGGGGGCGCATGCGGGTCGGGTCCAGTACGCCGGCCTTGTCCATCACATAGCGGCGCTGGATGCCGGACGCTTTTTCAATGAATTCGACGCTGGAATCGGTCAATGCAGCCCGGCTACCGGCGGCAATTTCCTCGGCGTAGCGGGCGTTTTCCAGAGCAGCGTACTGGTTGTAAGCTTCGACCAATTCGGTATTGCTGATGGTCTGGGGCGGCGTAAACAGGCCGGTACTGCTGATGGCAACACGGTGCATGGCAGGAGTCTCTTGTAATTAGTGGGTAAGGCATTATCCATGGCGCCTGCAGGCCCGAGGCCCGCCGCGCGGGTGCACGGACTGCCTGGCTTAGGCAAGCGCGTCGCGGACGAAATCTAGCCGGTCTTGACCAAAAAACATCTGTTCGCCCACAAAGAAGGTGGGCGCACCGAACGCACCGCGCGCCACTGCTTCCTCGGTGGTCGCGACCAACGCCGCCTTGACGTCGGGGTCCGCCACGAGCGCCATAAAGGGCTCGGCGTCAAGGCCGGCGGCTCCGAGCACTTCGCTCAGTACTTCCGGCGCCCCCATGTTGCGGGGCTGCACCCACATGGCATGAAAAACGACATCCACGTAGCGCATCAAGGCCTGCGGGTCACGCAATTGCAGGCCCGCGGCGCCACGCATCAGGGTGAGGGTGTTAATGGGGAAATGCGGATTGTGGGCAAAGGGCACGCCATACCGTTGTGCGAAACGCGCCATGTCCTGGCCCATCCAGCGGCCTTTGGCGGGCACCGTCACCGGGCTGGCGTTGCCCGTGGCTTTAAAGACACCACCGAGCAGCATGGGGCGATAAACCACGGACGCGCCCGTTTCTTTGCCCAGTTGGGCTAACTGGGTGTGGGCCAGGTAGGTGGTGGGGCTACCAAAGTCAAAGAAAAATTCAACGTTTTTTTGCATGTTGTTTACTCCGGGGAGGGTGACTTACCAGTTTTCCATCCAAGGGCGCAGATCTAATTCATGCGTCCAGGCACTGCGGGGCTGGCGGTGCAGTTGCCAATAGCTCTCCGCGATGTGGTCGGGGTTGAGGATGCCCTCTTGGTCTTTCAGAGCGTAACGCGCTGGAAAATTTTCGGCAATGAACTGGGTGTCAATCGCGCCGTCAATCACCGTGTGCGCCACGTGGATGCCTTGGGGGCCGAGTTCACGCGCCATGCTTTGGGCCAGCGCCCGCAAAGCGTGTTTGGCCCCGGCAAAGGCAGAAAACCCTGCTGCGCCGCGCAGGCTGGCAGTCGCTCCGGTAAAAATAATCGTGCCCTGACCGTGCTTGAGCATCGCCTTGGCCACTTCGCGGCCCATCAAAAAGCCCGACAAGGCGCCCATTTCCCACACCTTGCGGTACACGCGCTCGGTCGTGTCGGTCACCGAAAAGCGCACATTGGCGCCGATATTGAAAACCGCCACCTCAATCGGTGCAATGTCGCGCTCGATGCCCTCGACCAAGGCCACCATTTCGGCCTCGACCCGGGCGTCCGAGCCAAAAGCGTGCGCCCGTCCGCCCTCGGCTTCGATTTGGGCCACCAGCGGCAGGAGCTTGTCGTGCTGGCGCCGCGTTACGCAGGCAATCAGGCCTTCCCGCGCGAAGCGCCGGGCAATGGCGCCGCCCGTGGCATCACCGGCGCCCACCACCAAAACAGACCGGGGAGCGCTCACGCTCAGGCTCCAGCGTAGCGCTGACGCGCCAAGGCAGCGCCTTGGGCCAAGGCTTCGAGCTTGCGAAGAGCAATGTCGCGGTTCATCGGCGCCATGCCGCAATTGGTGCAGGCAATCAGCTTCATCTTGGGCACAAACTGCAAGGCTTTGCCAATGGTGTCAGCCACTTCTTCGGCGGTTTCCACGACGTCTGAGGCGACGTCAATCACGCCCACCATGACTTCCTTGCCCGACAGCAAGGCCATCAGGTCCATGGGCACGTGAGAATGAAAACATTCCAGGCTCACCTGCTGAATGCTGCTCTTGGCCAATGCTGGAAAGACTTTTTCATATTGGCGCCACTCGTGACCCAAGGTGTTTTTCCAGTCCATGTTGGCGGCAATGCCGTAGCCATAGCAAATATGCACGGCGGTTTTGCAGGTCAGGCCTTGGGCCGCGCGCTCCAGGGCTTGTACGCCCCAGTCGGCGGCGTCCTCCATGTAGACGTTAAAGGCCGGCTCGTCAAACTGGATGATGTCCACGCCGTCGGCCTGCAGGGCCAGCGCCTCTTGGTTGAGCAGTTCAGCGAATGCAAACGCCATTTTGATTTTGCCCTCGCGCCCGACGCCGTAAAAGCGGTCGGCTACGGTGTCCACAATCGTCATCGGGCCGGGCAGGGTGAATTTCAGCGTGCGCTGGGTGTGAGCGCGGGCAATACGCGCTTCAAGGGCGTGGACCCGGCCCTTGAGCTTGAGCGGCCCCATTACTTGCGGCACTTGCGCGTCGTACCGGTTGTTGCGAATGCCCATGGTGACCTGGTTTTCAAAGTCAATACCTTCCACCTGCTCCAGAAAACCGTGGACGAAATGCTGGCGCGCCTGTTCACCGTCACCAATGACATCCAGACCCAGGTCTTCTTGGGTTTTGACCCAGAGTAGCGTGGCGTCGGATTTGGCTTCGACCAATGCGTCCCCCTCCGCTTTCCATTTAGGCCAAAGTTTTTGGGTCTCGGCCAGCCAGGCGGGTTTGGGCAGACTGCCAGCAATTGCGGTAGGGAACATGAGCTTTGTCTCCGGTTTGTTATCGGGTCTGTCCGCGCCGGTCTTTGCCGGCGCTGGGTATCAGCAGGAGCGCTGAGCGCCCCGGCACACGGCTTAGGGGTTGCCCAAGTAGTCGCGCTTGCCAATTTCGACGCCATTGTGGCGCAGGATGGCGAAGGCGGTGGTCACATGAAAATACACATTCGGAAGGGCGTGGCCCAGTAAAAACTGCATGCCTTTGTAATGGGTTTCCTTGTCGCCACGCTTGGTGACGATGTCCTTGTCCTCGGTGCCGTCGATTTGCACAGGCGTGAAGGTCTGCACATAAGCCACCGTCTTGGCTACACGCGCCCTGAGCTCTTCAAACGTCCGCTCGTTGTCTTCGTAGACGGGGCTTTCGACCCCGGCCAAGCGAGCGACCACGCCTTTGGCGGTGTCGCTGGCAATCTGCACCTGGCGCCGAAAGCTCAGCATGTCGGGGTACAGGCGGAAGTCGATCAGCGCCGCGGGGTCTATTTTTTTGGTCTCGACGTGGGCCTGGGCTTTGTCCAGGATGTTGATCAGGTTGTTCAGGCTATTGACCAAGCGTGGCACGCTGGCTTGGTACATGGAAATCGTCATGGTGGTGCTTTCGGGAGGGGTTAGGCGCGCAAAACGAGCGCGGGAACATCTTATCTGCGCCCGGGTTTGCCAGTTCTGCGGCCGGTCTTTCGGCCCGTGCTGGCGTATCCTTGGGCGTCAAACCCTTGAGATGAAGGATGCCCACACCATGACCGCCCCCACCCAGACTCACGCCTTGGAACCCGAAATCGCGCTGCGGGACGTGCCGCCCGTCATGCTTGATGCACTCCAAGCACACTTTGGCAGCCGCTGCGTCACCGGGTTGGCAGTGCGCGAGCAGCACGGGCGTGACGAGTCGGTATTCGACGTGCCGCCGCCCGCGGCGGTGGTGTTTGCCGAGTCCACCGCCGATGTGGCGGCGGCCGTGACGCTGGCCGCGGCGCACCGGGTGCCCGTGATTCCCTTTGGCGTGGGCTCGTCGCTGGAGGGCCATTTGCTGGCGGTGCAAGGCGGCATCAGCATCGACCTTGCCCGCATGAACCGGGTGGTGGCCATTCACCCCGAAGACCTTACGGTGACGGTGCAGCCGGGCGTCACGCGCAAGCAGCTCAACGAAGCGCTCAAAAGCAGCGGCTTGTTCTTCCCCATTGACCCGGGCGCCGATGCCTCCTTGGGAGGTATGAGCGCCACCCGCGCCAGCGGCACCAATGCCGTGCGCTACGGAACCATGCGCGACAACGTGCTGGGTTTGGAGGTGGTCACGGCAAGCGGCGAAGTCATCCGCACCGGCACCCGCGCCCGCAAGTCGTCTGCGGGCTACGACCTGACGCGCTTGATGGTCGGTAGCGAAGGCACACTGGGCGTGATGACCGAAATCACCCTCAAGGTCTACCCGTTGCCTGAGGCGGTAATGGCCGCCACCTGCGCGTTTTCTACGCTGGCGGACGCCGTGAACACCACGATTGCCATCATCCAGATGGGCGTACCCATTGCGCGCTGCGAGCTGCTTGATGGCAACACGGTACGCATGGTCAACCAGCATTCCAAGCTCGGGCTGGCCGAGGTGCCGATGATGCTGATGGAGTTTCATGGTTCGCCGGCGGGCGTGCAAGAGCAGATCGCCATGGTGCAAGACATTGTGAATGACAACCAGGGCCACGGCTTTGCATGGGCCAGCACGCCCGAAGAGCGCACCCGCTTGTGGACCGCACGTCACAACGCTTACTTTGCCGGCGTGCAGTCGCGCCCCGGCTGCCGCTGCGTTACCACCGACACCTGCGTGCCTATTTCCAAACTGGCCGACGCCTTGCTTGAATCGGTGGACGAAGCCAATGCCGCGGGCATTCCCTACTTTATGGTGGGCCACGTGGGAGATGGCAATTTCCACATGGGCTATCTGATTGACCCCAACAGCGCCACGGAGCGTGAAACGGCCGAACACCTCAACGGCAAGCTGGTGGCGCGCGCGCTGCGCCTGGGGGGCACCTGCACCGGCGAACACGGCGTGGGCCTGCACAAAATGGATTTCTTGGTGGCCGAGGCCGGTACCGGCGCGGTGGACATGATGCGCACCATCAAAATTGCACTGGACCCACACAACATCATGAACCCGGGCAAGATTTTTGCCCTCTAGGCTGGTCGGGACCCAGTCCGATTTATGGCACATTAAAGCCATGCCTCACTCTAAGAATTACCCCACCCTAGAAGACGCCATTGGCAAAACCCCGCTGGTAGCGCTGCAGCGCATTGGCGCGGCGGACAACAGCCATCGCAACAACGTTGTGCTCGGCAAGCTTGAGGGGAACAACCCGGCCGGCTCGGTCAAAGACCGACCGGCGATGTCCATGATCCAGCGTGCGCAGGAGCGTGGCGACATCACCCCCGGTGACACCTTGATCGAGGCCACTTCGGGCAACACCGGTATTGCGCTGGCCATGGCCGCAGCCATCAAGGGCTACCGCATGCTGCTCATCATGCCGGAGGACTTGTCGATTGAGCGGGTGCAAACCATGAAGGCTTTTGGCGCCGAACTCATTCTCACGCCCAAAAGCGGAGGCATGGAATACGCCCGCGACCTCGCAGAAAAAATGCAGTCTGAGGGCAAGGGCAGGGTACTTGACCAGTTTGCCAACCAGGACAACCCGCGCGTGCACTACGAGACCACCGGCCCCGAAATTTGGGCGGACACCCACGGGCGCATCACGCACTTTGTGAGCGCCATGGGCACCACCGGCACCATTACCGGCGTGGCGCGCTACCTCAAAGAGAAAAACCCAGACATCCGCATCATTGGTGCACAGCCCTCTGAGGGTTCGCGCATTCCGGGTATCCGCAAATGGGCGCCGGCCTATTTGCCCAAGATCTATGACGCTGCCAATGTGGACGAGTTGCGTTACGTGAGCCAGGCGGACGCCGAAGACATGTGCCGGCGCATGGCACGCGAAGAGGGTATTTTTGCCGGCATCTCAGCGGCTGGCGCCTGCTGGGTGGCGCAACAGATTGCCAGCGAGGTGCAAGACGCCACCATTGTTTTCATCGTGTGCGACCGGGGCGACCGCTACTTGTCCACTGGCGTTTTTCCTGCCTAAGCCATTTGTTCCCGATTTAACTCGTCCCACCCATGAGCAATGCGTTCAAATTTTGCCCCCAGTGCGCTACGCCGCTGGCCCTGATTAGCCAGATGGAAGACGGCGGCGACAAGGTACGCCTGCGTTGCAGCGCGTGCGGCTACACCCATTGGAACAACCCGACGCCGGTGCTGGCAGGTATCGTGGAGGTGAACGGAGAGATTTTGCTGGCCCGCAATGCCGCCTGGCCCGGCAAGATGTACGCCTTGATCACCGGCTTCATGGAGGCGGGCGAGACACCCCAAGAAGGCATTGCCCGCGAAATTGCTGAAGAAACCAACCTGGTCACCGATGCCCTGACCTTGGTCGGCGTGTACGACTTTCAGCGCATGAACCAAATCATCATCGCCTACCACGCGGTCTGCCACGGCGAGGTGCGCTTGTCCCCCGAGTTGGTGGACTACCGCATGTATGCCCCGCAAGACCTGAAATGCTGGCCTGCGGGCACAGGCTATGCGCTGGCCGACTGGCTCACGTCGCGCGGCTACACACCCCATTTTGTGGAGTGGCCCAAGCGTGAAGCGTCACCCGACCCGGCCCGCTCAACCGAAGGATGACGCCATGTCCGCCGACTACACCATAGACATTGAAATCGACACCCGAGGGCTCAATTGCCCGCTTCCCATCCTGAAGGCCAAGCGGGCACTGACCGGCATGGAAAGTGGTCAGGTACTTAAAGTCGTGGCCACCGACGCCGGCTCGATACGGGACTTTCAGGCTTTTGCCAAACAGACCGGGAACACGCTGCTGGACCAGCAAACGATGGGCCTTGAGTTCGTCCACGTGATGCGCAGGCGCTAGGGCACGACACCAAATCCATAGATTGATCGCTGTACCACGGTTTTTTTGGTGCGATCGGGATGAAGTTTTTTAGCTCAGTCGCAAGGCTGAGTTAACAGGCCTCAGGCTGGATTGGAAACGTCTGGTTTGGGCCATCTGCGGACATTGGCCGAACCGTGCCATGAGACTTCAATAGGCTGAAAGCCGACTTTGCTTCCGCTCTAAAGCAGTCTTAACGTTTGAGCTCCGCTTGAGCGAGGGGTTAGGCCTCGCGGGGGGCTCACTTTAGCTGGGCGACATCAATGCGAAATATCACTGGAAATGTCTGACTCCACTTCGCCCATCTGCGACTTCCCGCCTCCGACACTGACCAGAGACTGCCTTCCTGATCAAACGACAGGTCCTCGATTCCAATCGCCACGTCATATAAAGAGTCGACCTGCTCTTCCAGTGTCGTTGTGACGGTTGTCATGTGATACGAACGAGAGCCCTAACGTTCGAGCTAAGCGGGCGACGACGGCAGGACGCCAGGCCCGGGCTGGCGAGAATGTACCGCGTACCGCCGGACCGGGCCTGGTGGCCTGCCGTTGGCGCTCCGCTTGAGCGAGGGGTTAGGCCTCATTGGGCTTGCTTGAACCCGCGGCGAACCCAGGCAAAGCTCCATCCGAGAGCATACGAAAGTGCTGCCACACAAAGCCATACGACTGTTCCGACACCGAGATAGTTTCGGCGTGTGCTGGCGAGAGTTGCCTGATCCTTAGTGCGACGCGCCTCAACTAGCTGTAGCTCTGGCGTTCCTGCAAGAGTGGGCTCTATGCGCGCAAGAATCTGCTCTGCGGACAAGTCGCCATAGGTCTCGAGGCGCATCTTGCGCGGTCCGGCTTCGAGCGCTCTCAGTAAAGTCAGCTCATCGCGTTCGTTGCCTGCACTCTTTGCCTTTGCAGCGGAGGCCTTCAGTGCAAGTTCTACAGCGTAGACGGCCTGCTCTTCAATCATCTCTGCTTCCGCTGGCCAGAGCATTGCAACGAAGCCGGCGATGCCAATGGCTGTAGCTACGCAAAAGAGGATCCACAGGCGCTGCCAACCGTTCAAGGACTTCGTTCGAGGGCTGAGAGTAGTGGTCATTAGGCCTAACTTTGATATAGCCCGTGAACTACCGGATATCTCCCGCGCACAAGCAGACTATACGTTTGCAAAAACTTCAAAAAATCTTTTGACATCAAAGACTTAGTCCAATGAACTGTATGAACGTACCGGTATAACAAATCTGACAAAGTCTGCAGGCCAGCGTTGGCCTCAACGCGTCTGCTGGTTCAAGTGCGCGAGCGCATACGTTGCCTGCACTATAGCTTTCAAATTAAAAAGATTACGGCATCAGGAAAAGTTTTTCATCTGTTGGCATGGCCCCAGCGGCTCTATGCACCACCTCAAGGATATGGGTAAGCCAGATCTATACCCATGTTTTAAAGGTGGCAGCGGATGGCGCTAAAAGTCCACTTGTTGCGCTCACTGGACTGACAAGTTAAAAGACCGCTATCGCTGCATCACCGCCACCCATCGCATCGCGGCGACCGACCGCATTGGGTCGAAACCAGTTACTAGTTCGAAGCGGCCAACTGCCTCAATAAGGCGATACTCCTGACGCGCTGGCCCAGCGCCTCAGGCCAGCCGTTGCAACTGTTCGCGCACTTTGGCCAGGGTATCGCCGAATTCAGCGACACGCTGATGGGACTGGGAAATTACCTCGGGAGGCGCCTTGGCGACAAACGCGGCGTTGCTGAGTTTTGCGGTGGCTTTGGCGATCTCGCCTTCTAGGCGGGCAATTTCTTTGCTTAGGCGCAGTTTTTCGGCGGCCACGTCAATTTCCATGAACAGGCACATGCGGGCGTCACCCACCACCGCCACCGGTGCGGCTTGGGCGGCGGCCTGCCAGGCGATTTCATCGTCAAAGAGCTTGACCTCCACCAGCTTGGCCAGCGCCTGCAAGACGGGCGCGCTGCTATGCCAGAAGGCACCGTCAGCGGGGTTGTTGGCCAGCACATACAGGGGGAGGCGGGTGGAAGGCGGCACTTTCATTTCGCCGCGGAGGTTGCGGCAGGCGTCCACCAGCAGCTTCAGTCGCGCCACGTGGGCTTCGGCGGCGGCGTCAATTCGCTCGGGCTGGCTCAGCGGGTAGGTCGCGATCACCACGGACGGGCCGCTGCGTCCGGCCACCGGGGCAACCTTTTGCCACAGTTCTTCGGTAATGAACGGAATCACTGGGTGGGCCAATCGCAAAATGGTTTCCAGCGTGCGGATCAGTGTGCGCCGGGTGGCGCGTTGTTGGGATGCGTCGCCGGTGTTGATTTGTACTTTGGCGATTTCAAGGTACCAGTCGCAGAACTCGTTCCAAACAAAGTCGTAAATCGTGTTGGCCACGTTGTCCAGGCGGTAGTCGGCAAATCCTTTGGCCACATCGGCCTCCACCCGCTGCAACGCAGAGGCAATCCACCGGTCCGCCTGGCTAAACGTCAGGTAGCCGTGCAAAGGGCCTGCCGCCACGGGCGCGCCGGTGGCGTCGGTGCCGGGAGCAGCGCATTCCACCTTGGTGTGCTCGCGTAGCCCACAGTCCTGGCCTTCGCAGTTCATCAGCACAAAGCGGGTGGCGTTCCAGAGCTTGTTGCAGAAGTTGCGGTAGCCTTCGCAGCGCTTGGAGTCAAAGTTGATGCTGCGGCCCAGACTGGCCAGCGCCGCAAAGGTAAAGCGCAGCGCATCGGCGCCATAGGCTGGAATGCCCTCAGGAAACTCTTTTTGGGTATTTTTTCGCACCTGTGGCGCGGTCTCGGGCTTGCGCAGGCCCTGGCTACGCTTGTCCAACAAGGGCTCCAGCGCAATGCCGTCGATCAAATCCACCGGGTCCAGCACATTGCCCTCGGACTTGCTCATTTTTTTGCCCTGTGCATCGCGCACCAGGCCATGAATGTAGACGTGCTTGAACGGCACCCGACCGGTAAAGTGGGTCGTCATCATGATCATCCGGGCGACCCAGAAAAAGATGATGTCGTAACCGGTGACCAACACGCTGCTGGGCAGATAGAGGTCGTAGTCTTGTGTGTTTTCGGGCCAGCCCATGGTGCTGAAGGGCACCAGCGCGCTGGAATACCAGGTGTCGAGCACGTCTTCGTCGCGGCGAAGGGTTTTGCCCGGCGCCTGAGCTTGGGCCTCGGCTTCATTGCGCGCCACATAGACCCGACCGTCTTCGTCGTACCACGCCGGAATCTGGTGACCCCACCAGAGTTGGCGGCTGATACACCAGTCTTGGATGTTGTTCATCCATTGGTTGTAGGTGTTGACCCAGTTCTCGGGCACAAAAGTCACTTCGCCGCTTTGCACGGCGTCGATGGCTTTTTGGGCAATCGATTTGCCGGTGGCGTCCTGCTCAGACACCTTTGTCATGGCTACAAACCACTGGTCCGTGAGCATGGGCTCCACCACCTGGCCGGTGCGCGCGCAGATGGGCAGCATCAGTTTGTGGGGTTTTACTTCCAGCAGCAAACCGTCTTTTTCCAGGTCGGCCAGCAATGCTTTGCGCGCCTCAAAACGGTCCATGCCTTGGTAGTGCACCGGGCCGTTGTGGTTGACCTTGGCGTCCAGCGTAAAGATGGTGATCAGCGGCAGGCCGTGGCGCTGGGCGCAGGCGTAGTCGTTGAAGTCGTGCGCGCCGGTGATTTTGACGCAACCCGAGCCAAAGGCGCGGTCCACAAAGTCGTCGGCGATGATCGGGATCTTGCGGTTGCAAAGGGGCAGGTCCACCATTTTTCCGAGCAGGTGGATGTAGCGTTCGTCTTCGGGGTGCACCGCCAGCGCGCCATCGGCCATCATCGTCTCAGGGCGGGTGGTGGCGATCGTCATGCCTTTGCTCAAAACGCCATCAATCAGCTGCGGCCCGTCCGAGAACGGGTACAAGATGTAATGCATCTTGCCCTCGGATTCGGTGCTTTCTACTTCCAGGTCGCTCACGGCGCTTTGCAAGACCGGGTCCCAATTCACCAGCCGCTTGCCCCGGTATATCAAGCCCTGTTCGTAGAGCCGCACAAAGGTTTCGGTCACCGTTTTGGACAGTTTCGGGTCCATGGTGAAGTATTCGCGGCTCCAGTCCACGCTATCGCCCATGCGGCGCATCTGGCTGGTAATGGTGTTGCCGGACTGCTCTTTCCATTCCCAAACTTTGGCGACGAAGTTTTTGCGTGCCTCAGCAGGTGTTGGCCCCATATCGTGGCGGCTGATGCCTTCGGCTTGCAACTGACGCTCCACCACGATCTGGGTGGCGATGCCCGCGTGGTCCGTGCCGGGGATCCAGGCCGTGTTGGCGCCCGCCATGCGGTGGTAGCGCGTCAGGCTGTCCATGATGGTTTGGTTGAAGGCGTGGCCCATGTGCAGCGTACCGGTCACATTGGGGGGCGGCAGCTGTATAGAGAACGCCGCCTGCCCCTCCTGCGGCGTGCCGGTGCCGCGGTATCCCGCCAGCCCATAGCCGCGTTTTTCCCATTCCGGGCCCCAGTGGGCTTCGAGCGCTGCAGGCTCAAACGATTTGGACAAGGAATTCAGACCTGGCTGGTCCGGGGTTTGCGCAGTGGCGTTGCTCATGGGGGTGGGGGCTCGTAGCGGCGGCACCAAGGCGGCCGTGGAATTGCAGAGACAAAAGCCTGATTTTAACGAGAGTGCCTTGCGGCCGACCTAGCCGTCCGTGGGGGCAACACGTTGCCGATAACATCCCATCATGACCAACCCCGATTCCACCCCCATAGACCGCAATCCGCTGGGCTTGCCCAAACTGCCGCCGCACTACGTGCGTTTTGTGTTGCCGTTTTTTCTGTCCACCATCATGACCTGCGTGGTGTCCTTTATCAGCACGCTCCGCAGTGCGGGGTTAAGCAACGGATTTTGGGTGCTGTGGCTTGGATCCTGGGGTATTTCGTGGCTGGTCGCCTACCCGACCATGGTGTTGGTACTGCCCACGGTGCGGCGGATCGCCGGGGCGTTTGTCCGCAGCGAGTGAGCGGGGCTCTCTTGCCTTTGAAATTGGGCGTTACACCTTTTACGCTCAAGCTTTTTGGGAGCTGTGCCGATATCTCCATGGCAACCCTATGAACTATCCGCCCATGTCTATCACGCTCTCCTCCGCGAACACGCCCCCCGTTGGGCGGGAGGAAGCCGCGCCTCGTCCGGCGGTGGCGCTGCCTGCCGCTTCCGGCGCGGCGGCATCGCAGACGGTCGAGCGCGCGCCAGCGCCCAAACGGGTGGAGACACCGGTCGCGTCGGCATCTTTAAACATGAGTTTTGAGGTCGGAAGTTCCCAAAGCGGACTGACCTTGCGGCTGACGGACTCGGTTTCTGGCGAGGTGGTCCGCGAAATCAAGCTCGAAAGCGAATCCGGCCCGACAGGCACCAAGAGTGCACCGCAAGGTCAAATCGTCGACCTGCGCGTCTGACCGCCACACTTGACGGGCCTGAGCCCAGGCCGCAGATGGCCGGGTGCCAGTGGTGGGATGCGGGATTCTGGATAATGCCGGAATGCTTTTCCTTCTTTCCCCTGCCAAATCGCTGGACTATGAATCTGCCCTGAAGGGGCAGGCTGCTACCGCGCCGCTGTTTGTCAAGCAGTCCAAATCACTTATTGAGGTGCTCAGGACCTATTCGCCGCACGAAATTGCCCAGCTGATGGATTTGAGCGACGCGCTTTCTGGTCTGAATGTGGCGCGCTACCAAGCCTGGTCGAGTCGGGCGACCCCTAATAACGCCCGCCAGGCCTTATTGGCCTTTGATGGTGACGTCTACGACGGCCTGCAGGCGCACTCGCTGGACGATGATGCTTTGGCGTGGACGCAAGAACATCTGTGTATTTTGAGCGGTCTGTATGGCGTGCTGCGCCCGCTGGATCTGATGCAGCCCTATCGGCTGGAGATGGGCACGGCGCTGCCCACATGCCAAGGCAAGAACCTGTACGAGTTTTGGAGCACACAAATCAGCGAGTACCTGAACCGCCGCTTGCGCGCGGACAGCAGCCCCGTGGTGGTGAATCTGGCGTCCCAGGAGTATTTCAAAGCCGTTCAGATGAAGGCGCTGAAGGCTCCGGTGGTGGAGTGCGTATTCCAGGAAAAGCGAAATGGTGAGTACAAGATTATTAGTTTTTCGGCAAAAAGGGCGCGGGGCATGATGGCCCGGTTTGCCATCGATCAGCGCTTAAGCCACCCCGAACAGTTGCGGGCGTTTGATGCCGACGGTTACGCCTGGAGCGCCGCAGCGTCAACCCCCCACAGTCTGGTATTCCGCCGCGACGCTCCGGGTGTTTCGGCATGAGCAACCTCCCTGAGCACTCACCCCTCGGCAAGGCCTCACGCTATGCCGACCACTACGACGCGTCTCTGCTATTTCCGATCGCGCGGGCGCCCAAACGCGCTGAGATTGGCCTGTCGAGTGCGCCGCCCTTTTTTGGCGCGGACGTGTGGAGCGCCTTTGAGCTGAGCTGGCTCAATCTTCGTGGCAAGCCCCAGGTGGCAATTGCCCACTTCACGGTGCCCTGTGAGTCGCCCAACATCATCGAGAGCAAGTCGTTCAAGCTCTATTTGAATAGTTTCAACAATACGCGCTTTACCGATGCCGCCGAGGTCGCCGAGCGTTTGCGTGCGGACGTGAACGAGGCGCTTTGGCGCGGCGCTGAACACAAGGGCAGTGCTGGGCTGCGACTTTTGGGCCCAGAACTGTTCGACCGCGAACCGATCTACGAGTTGGACGGCCTGAATTTGGACCGGCTGGAGGTGGAGTGCAGCCGCTACACCCCGGCTCCCGACCTGTTGCACACCGTGGAGACGGATCAGAAAGAGGGCCCCGTGTCCGAGGTCTTGGTCAGCAACTTACTCAAAAGCAACTGCTTGGTAACCGGGCAGCCCGATTGGGCGAGCATTCAAATCACTTACACCGGTGCCCAAATTGACCAGGAGGGCCTGCTGCAGTATCTCGTGAGCTATCGCAACCACGATGAATTTCATGAGCAATGCGTGGAGCGCATTTTTATGGATCTCTGGACGCGCTGTAAGCCGCTCAAGCTGACCGTGTATGCGCGCTATACCCGCCGGGGTGGGCTGGACATCAATCCGTTTCGCACCAGCCATCCCCAGCCATTGCCGGCCAACACCCGCACTGCGCGCCAGTAGCGCTTGGATCATCTGAAAGCACTATGACCGCACGCTTAGCCACTGTCGACATCAGCAGCCTATTGGACGCCAATGCCAGTCCGCAGTCCCGTGCCCCGTGCCGCGATGCCCTGCACCATGCCTTGCGGGACACCGGATTTGCGGTGCTGCAAGGCACCCAGGTGCCGCCCCAGGTGCTCGCCAACATGCGCCAAGCGGTGAGGGCGGTCTTTGATGCGCCGCGCGGCCTGTACCGCGACTGGGTGGTCCAAAAAAACAATTACCGCGGCTATGTCCCGCTGGCCTATTTCACGCCGAATGCGGGCGGCGCGCAGGCCGATCAGTACGAGGCATGGAAACTGCACTGGCAGGTTGAGGCATCCGACCCCGTTTGCGCTGAGAGTTCGCTGTATGGCCCCAACCGCTGGCCGCCGGTGGATTTTGATGTTCGGGGAGCCGTACAAGCCTATTGGTTGGAGATGACGCGGGTCAACGATGCAATTTTGAAAGCCCTGTGCGAGGCGCTGGGGATCGACCCCGCCGTGGTGCTGGGCATGATGGACCGCCCGTTGACCAACATGACCCTGCTGAATTACCCGCCCGGTAAGGTCCGCGACGACCGCTGGGGCATCCATCCCCACAAAGATTTCAATTTTCTGACCCTCTTGGCCCACGATCCCGTAGGTGGGCTCGAGGTGCGTACCCAAGACGGCACATGGATCGAGGCGGAGTGTGCCGAGCAGGAGCACGTGCTGAACGTGGGCGACATGCTGGAGTTACTCACCGGCGGGCGCCTGGTGTCCACGCCGCACCGGGTCACGAATCGCAGTGCGCGCCAACGGCAGTCTTTTCCCTACTTTTCGGTGCCCCGGTTTGATGTGGTGGTGGCGCCTTTGTTGCCACCGGTCCCGGGGTTCCAGCGCAGTCCGCTGCAGTCGGGTGCCGCCAGCCACGATATCTGGTACTCCAACTGGCCCGATGAGTCCGTCAGAGACACGCGCATTGACCTGGGCAATTACGCCGGATGACTGTCGGGGATCGCAGTTTTCTAAGCCCCTAAAATTAGCCAAGCGGATTTTCTCCCGCCTTGAAAAGGATTTGTGCGTGCCCAACCTCCGAGCAAGTTTTGCCGTTGACAGTGAACGTCTCAAAGGCTTCGGCATCATCGACCCGCGCTCCGCCCAGACGCAGGAGATTTTCAAGTCGGGTCAACTGAGCAGTGACGAGCGCCTGTACCTGAGCTTGTGGGGCTCGCCTTTGCTGAGTTCCATCACCTTTGAGCCCAAGCGCAAGATCATTGCCGCGGGGGAACCGATTGAGCAGGCCTATCTGATCGTAAGTGGCACGCTGGTCGGTACGGAAGGCGACGATATTTACCGTTTCGGGCCCGGGTCTGTGCTGGGATTGGCCGAAGGTGTGGTGAACAAAGCCAGCAAGTACAGCGTTATTACCGTCACGCCGGTGCAGGCCCGCGTGATTCCTCTGCATCGCATTGACGCCATCGTGGCGAAACTGCCGGTCGAAGTGCGCTCCATCATGCAGACCATCATCAAACGCACTTTGGCCTTGACATGAGCAGGGAGAGCGAAATGAAGGATTCCCTGTGAGCCAATTTACCACCCGGACGTTTGACGACGGAGAGCTTATTTTTCGTTTGGGCGATATTGCCAACCACCTCTATTTCATCCAATCCGGCACGGTCGAAATGCTCAATGCGCAGGGGGCGGTGTTTGCCGAGGTGGCGCAGGGCCAGACCTTTGGCGAGGCAGCCATCTTGCAGGGGGGCATTCGCGGAGCAAGCGTACGCGCCAAGGGTCCGGTGCGCTGTACCTTGATGGGTGCCACCGAGGCCTGTGAGTTGCTTCAGACGTACTCCCCCCTCTTGGTCACGATTGTGGAGGCGCTTTTGCTACAGCAAAGCATGCAAAACACCATGCGCCATGGCTGAAGTGACCGTGCGGTGGTAAACACGAACGCCGTTTTGTTGGACCGGCAGGCGGGTGATGCGGCAACGTGCCTCAATGCATCGTTCCGTTTTTTGCGCCAATCATGGGGCGGGCAGTGGGTGGGGCTTCGCTGGGTGGTGGACGCCTGCGCCGACTATTTGGATTTAGAGGGGCCGGATCAGACCGAGGACAGTACTCGCCTTTTGGCCGCGGCCCGGCGCGTGGCGGCGCACATCGAAGCGGAGTACAGCCCGGGCCGGACTGCGCACATTTCAGAGCCGAGCTACCACAACCGCCTCCACTTCTCCGACTCACTGGCCGCAATCAGCGTGCAAGTCTCAATTGAGAGTGCCCGTTCGGGCTTGCACGACCTTGCCTGGAAAGCCGCAATGGTGTTGATCGCCGTGGCGCATGACTTGCGACACCCGGGGCGTGTCAATTCGGTGCCCTCCGAGATTGAGCAACAGTCCTTCAATGCCCTGCGCCCCCACCTGGAGCACTGTGGCGTGACGCTGGCGTGGATGCAGCGGATTGAGGCGGTGATCGTCCGATCGGACTTTTCTGCGGTCGCTGATAACCACAAGCGCATCGCGGGTCGCAGCTTCTCGTGGGGGACCGACTGGGCCAGCGTGCTGCTCAACGAGGCTGACATCATGGCCAGCGCCAGTGCTGAGTTCGGCCCGGCCTTGGGCCGTTCACTCGCCGACGAGTGGGAGCGGATTCAGTTCCCGGCGTACCGGTCGGTGGCAACGCCGCAGGGTCGCCGCGCTTTTCTGGAAAGCCTCCAGTTCAGCAGTGTGTCAGCGGGCGCGCTGGGGGCCGCTACCCAGGTACGCCACCAGCTCGAGACGCTTTAGCCGAGCTCTTGAAACGAGGCCAAGGCCGCCAGTGGGGGGAAGTCCCCGCCACGCTTGGTTTTCATGGCGGTGACGGCCTCGGCGACATGGCGGTTGCTCCAAATGGCCGCCTGCAACCACCCCATTTGTGACAGCGACTCGTCGACCGTATGGTCGCGCGCGTAGTGAACCGCCTGTTTGGTACCCCAAATGGCAATCGGCGGTTTGCTGGCGATCTCGCGGGCGCACTGCATGGCGGCCGCGAGTGCGGCTTCGGCCGTGGGCAACACCGCATTGACCAGGCCATAGTGCTGGGCCTGATCGGCGCCCATGCGCCGTCCGGTGTAGGCGAGCTCTTTCACCACCGCCAGCGGGATCAATTTGGGCAGGCGCTGCAGGGTGCCCACGTCCGCCACCATCCCTATGTTGATCTCCTGGATGCAGAAAAATGACTCCGCTGAGGCATAGCGCAAGCAGCAGGCCGTGACCATGTCCACTGCGCCGCCGATGCAACCGCCCTGAATGGCAGCGATGACCGGGATACGCAACTTTTCAAGTTTGGTGAAGGTGGCTTGCATCTCCGTGAGCGAATCAAACATGGCCGCTCGCCCCTCGGGGCTCTGGTCGTCCATCTGGATGGCTCCGGCAAAGGTTTCCAATGCCATGCCCGCGCTGAAGTGTTTGCCGGTGCTGCTGATGACCAGCGCCCGCGCTTCGTTGCCGTGGTGGAGCTGGGTGAGCACGCTGTCAAGCTCGCGCCAAAACACCGGGCCCATGGTGTTGAGCGTGTCAGGGCGACTCAGCACCAGGTGCGCGATGTGGTCTTCAATCGTCAGGGAAAAGCAGTGCATTGGGCTCATGGGGCAGGGTCTCCTTAGGTTTGGAAAGTAGCTTAGCGTCTTGGGCCCTGCGCAGCGACCCCACCCTGACGCCCAAGAGACGCAGGCGCTTGTTCAGTGGTGCGCGCTTCAGGCACTGACCGGCGGCGGCCCGGATGGCCGAGGCGTCATCGGTGTAGTGGGGCAGGGTGTGGTCTCGGGTGACGATAGAAAAGTCGTCAAAACGCAGTTTGATACCGATCGTCTTGCCCACATAGCCCTTGCGTTGCAGGTCGGCGGCCACCTGCTCACACAGCCGGGTGAACACCCCGCTAAGCTCGGTGCGGTCTCGCACGGCGTGCAGGTCGCGGTCAAACGTGGTTTCACGGCTCATGCTGATAGGCTCGCTGCTGGTAACCACCGGGCGCGTGTCTCGGCCCCAAGCGGCATCGTGCAGCCAGGCGCCGGTCTTGTTGCCAAAGGTCGCGACCAGCCAGTTGGCATCGCGCGAGGCCAGTTGCCCAATGGTGTGGATGCCATGGCTTTGCAGCTTTTCGTCAGATTTAGGTCCAACGCCGTTGATCTTGCGGCAGGCCAAGGGCCAAACCATCGGCTCGAGGTCCTCCTCCAGTACGACCGAGATGCCGTTGGGTTTGTTGAACTCGCTGGCCATCTTGGCCAGGAGCTTGTTTGGGGCCACTCCGACCGAGCAGGTCAATCCGGTGTCATCAAATATTGCTTTTTGAATCAGCCGCGCCAGCACCCGCCCCCCCTCACGCTGGCCGCCTGGCACCTCGGTAAAGTCAATGTAGACCTCGTCCACCCCCCGGTTCTCCATCACCGGCGCAATGTCGGAAATGATGGCCTTGAAGCGTTGCGAATAGTGGCGGTACTCTGCAAAGTCGACCGGCAACAAAATGGCCTGCGGACAGAGCTTGGCAGCCTTCATCAGTCCCATGGCCGAACCTACGCCAAATTGGCGCGCCGCGTAGGTGGCGGTGGTGATCACGCCGCGTCCGGTGTAGCCGGCCAGCCGTGGGAAGAAGTCCAGAGGGATGGCGGCCAGGTCATGGTGGGTCCAGCGCTGCTCGGGATAGGCCAGCGCGAGTCGGCCCAATAGATCGTCTTCTTTACGCCGCCCGCCCCCAATAACCACCGGCAGCCCTTTGAGCTGGGGATAGCGCAGCAACTCCACCGACGCGTAAAACGCGTCCATATCGAGGTGAGCGATACGGCGAATCGGCTCCGACTGCACGCTGCGCGCCCCGTCGCCCCGCCTTTAGACCGGAAAAGTGCCAGGTAGCAGGATGCTCTTGTCGACCGTCTGAATATCGGTCCGCCCGCAAAACGCCATGGTGATGTCAAGCTCTTTATGAAGGATCTCGAGCGCCTTGGTGACCCCCGCCTCGCCCATAGCGCCCAGACCGTACACCATAGCCCGCCCAATAAGTGTTCCCCGCGCCCCCAAGGCCCACGCTTTGAGCACGTCTTGGCCGGAGCGAATGCCGCCGTCCATCCACACCTCTATGTGTGACCCCACCGCTTCGACGATGGCAGGCAAGGCCTCAATGCTGGACTGCGCGCCGTCGAGCTGGCGTCCGCCGTGGTTGCTGACCACGATGGCATCGGCGCCGCTTTGTACTGCCAGCTTGGCGTCTTCCACGTCTTGTATGCCCTTCAGGATCAGTTTTCCACCCCATTGCTGCTTAACCCAGGCGACATCGGCCCAAGAGAGCCGGGGGTCAAACTGCTCATTTGTCCACGACGCCAAGGAGCGCATATTGCTGACGCCCTTGACGTGGCCCACCAGGTTGCCAAAGGTGTGGCGGCGCGTGCCGGCCATGCCCCAGCACCAGCGGGGCTTGGTCATCAGATTCAGGATGTTGGTGAGGGTTGGGTTGGGCGGGGCGGTCAGGCCATTTTTCAGGTCTTTGTGGCGTTGCCCGATGACCTGCAAGTCCAACGTCAGTACCAGGGCGCTGCAGCCCGCTTTGCGCGTCCGCTCAATCATGTCGACCATGGCCTGGCGGTCGCGCATCATGTAAAGCTGATACCAGAAGGGCGCCTGGGTATGGGCGGCTACATCCTCAATCGAACAAATACTCATAGTCGACAGGATGAAGGGGATGCCGAACTTCTCCGCCGCTCGGGCCGCCTTGATTTCTCCATCCGCGCATTGCATTCCCGTCAGGCCCACGGGGGCAATGGCCACCGGCATCTTGACTTGGGTGCCCACCATCGTAGTGGCCAAGCTGCGGTTTTCCATATTGACGGCGACGCGCTGGCGCAATTTGATCTTCTGGAAATCCTGCGAATTGGCGCGGTAGGTGCCCTCCGTCCAGCTGCCGGAGTCTGCGTAGTCGTAGAACATACGGGGCACGCGTTTCTCGGCCAAAACGCGCAAGTCTTCAATATTGGTGATGACAGCCATGGGGTAGGTCTCGCTTGGAATAACAAACAATGAATGGTATCGCGCACCCCAGCCCGGGCGGCGTGAAACCCAACGCGCCAGGCCTGAAATTAATTGCTTGGCCCGCGGATGCGCGCCTTAGCTGCAGCTCACGCTACCGCAGCCCGAGACGGTCACATGGCGGAGGGTGCTGGCGTCCGCCAGGGTTTCCGTGGCGCTGTCGAAGCCGATCGACTGAAGGTGCTGAGCCAAGCCCGCATCCATGCTCGCGGCGTGCTGGTCAAACCACTCCGCCAGTGCCTCGCCCATGCGGTTGATGATGTCAGTCTCGCCTTTTTCGTAATGCCGGACCACGGCCTGCATGGTCTCCAGAATCATGGCGTGCTGGTCGCTGTGGCAATTGCCAGCGGTAAATCCGGTCGCCAGCATCCAGCGGTCTTCTTGCGCGAAGTGGGCGATGGTGTGTGCCAGAAATTCCCGGTACAGCGGCAACTGGTCCGCCTCTGGCGTGGCGAGCAAGGCTCCGAGCTGCTCGGCGAACTCCCGGTGCGTCTCGTCCATACGGGCATCGCCAGTCAGCAGCGAATCCGACCATTGGTAACTTGCAGGGTGCACGGGGGAGGAATCGACGGCAGCGGCTGAGGCGGTGTTCATGAGTTTCAAAAATGGGTTTCGGATGCGGGAGTTTACGCAACTTGTGCCCTGACGGCGTTGCGTATCGGCCAGGCGAATGCGACTGTCCGGGCAAAGAAAAAGCCGCATTGTCGTAAAACAATGCGGCTTTGTCATTGGTGCCCGGGGCCGGACTCGAACCGGCACGCCTTGCGGCGGGGGATTTTGAGTCCCCTGAGTCTACCAATTTCACCACCCGGGCAGTATTTGGTGGAGTCGCATTATGGCACAGCCGCTACGCTCCCCACGATTCTCTGGTGCCGGAAAGCGATTTTTGAGTCGGGTGCTCCAGCGCGCCAGAATCAGCTTTTTTGCACCGTTAAGTCGTGAAGATGGAACATGCGCTGTAAAAAGTGTGCAATGCCCCCTTCGACATAGGTTTGAAGGGCCAGACTGCTGGTGGTTTTAGCGAGGTGTCGAATATCGCGGGCGCCGGTGCTGGTGGGTGCGAACTCTGAAATCGCTTTGTGATTCTTGCTGGCCTCCACAATCAATTCGTCCTGCTGCAAGCATCCGAGGTAGTGCAACGAGCGCTGGAGAAACTTGGTCGAAATCAGGTTCAGGTGGTCGAACAGGTGTTTGCCCTCGGCCTCGGTTTGAGCGCCATTGACGATGATGTAGATGTCATCGAGCTTGTAGTCGCTGCAAAGCACTTTGATCATCGAATACGCGTCAGTAAGGCCTGCCGCATCGTTCCGTATCACGAGAAAGCGTCGGCTTGTGCTGGCCATAAAAGACAAGACTGACATTTCAGTTCCTGGCGGCATGTCCACGATCAGGAAGTCCAGATCAGCTTCTAGGTCGCCGAATTCTTGCAACGCACGATTGGCCTGGGTGGGCGAGAGTGTGGTCATATCCCGAATGGCTGAAGCCCCCGCGACGAGTTGTATTCCGTAGCGGCGTTTGAGAATGATTTCCTTTAGCGACTTCTTTCCACTCAGAAAGTCTTCAAGCTTGAAAGGACACGGCGAACCCAGCGCGGCCTGTGCGTTGGCCACGCTGGTGTTGGCATCCAAAATCATGACGTTGTAGCCCATGTCGTGCAAGGCTACCGCCAAGTTAACCGACACCGTGGTTTTGCCTACGCCTGATTTTCCGCTCGTGATGCCTATCACCTGAGTGTGGGTTGGTTTTTCAATGTTGTTCATGATTTGAAATGAGTTCGCAAAGGCAGGTCAGACACTTACTTGATCGCCACCTTAATAGTCCGAGCCACCGGCGTGCGGCACTGGCTGGTTCCTGAGCTGCTAAAAACGACCGCCACTTTGGTCTTGTCCGGGTCACGGCAGAGGTAGCGACAAACCGATTGGCCCTTGGCCGTGATTTCTTGTTCGTCAATGTCGCACGCGGTATTGATGATCTTGGTCGGGCGGACTGGCAACTTGGTCTCTGCTGCATACGCAGAGGCAGTAGCGATGGCGGCCAACAACGCATAGCGTGACGCGGCAGAGGCGAAGGTTTTCATTGCGGGTCAGGTCAAAAAATTTGAATGACTCGAAGTTTAAAAAGTAAATGTGGCACGGGGGTTACGCCAATCGGCGTATGGCGCTGCCTAAGACTGTTAGGCGTACCTTGCGGTCTATACTGGTTTCAATTTCTGCAAAGGAGGTGCATATGGGTGGATCTCTCAACCACTGGCTGCTATTTGCGATCTTGATCGGCATCCTTGTCGGAGGAGCCATGTTGTTAGGCTTGCAAAAGCCGGTAGGCATCGTTCACACCGATTCCGGCTTGGTTAAAACCGGCTATATCGGGTTTAGCTGGACTTACCTAACGTTTGGCTGGTTCGTGCCCCTGATCCGCGGCGAGCTGGGCGTTGCGGTGCTGCACTTGGTGATTACGGTGGTGACGGCCGGATTATCCCAACTGATCTTTGCCTTTATCTACAACCGCCAGTACATGAACCGGATGTTGACCTCCGGTTGGCGCCTTGATCCGTCAGACCTGCATTACGAACTCGCAAAGCGCGCCTTGTACTTGCGCAGCGAGCCAGGTTCCGCTTAGGACGCTTAGGAATTACCGACGTAGTGCGAGTGTCGGGCCGCACCGGTCCGCTCGGCGAGCCTTACGGGGTGGACTTAATGGTTTGCTTGATGGTCTTATTGACCGGCGTGCGGCACTGACCCGACCCCGAATTTCTGTAGACCACCGCCACCTTCGTGTGGTCGGGGTCGCGGCAAACGTACTGGCACACAAACTGCCCTTTGGGGGAAATTTCGCTTTCCGAAGCGTCGCAAACCGTATCCAGCAGCCGGAAGGGCTTGACTGGCATGGGCACCGGTGGCGCCGCCAGCGCGCTAGCGCTTAGTGCCACGGCCAGTGTCCAAGACCCAGGTTTAAATACTTTGCGGTGAGGTGAGAGGTCGGTCATAAGGGCATCATTGTGGTGCAAAAACTACGTCAATCTTTCTTAAACCGTGGCCAAAGCGGGGCTTGCTTAGGCCAAAGGGGAATTCTGAACCGCTAATGCTTTTGCGTCAAAGGGGGCGGGTCCCATGCGGCGACAATGCCCACTTTCTACTTCAATGTGCCAGGCTGTTGCCTTTTTTTTGATCGTTGCTCCTCGGTGTCTTCTCTTACTTCGGCCTCCCTGAATTTGCGTCGACCTTCCACGGCCTCGGGTTTGGCGATGGCGCTTTTGGGCGCCGTGGCCTTCAGTGGAAAAGCCATCATTGTGAAACTGGCCTATCGACATGGCGTAGATAGCATCACGTTCTTGATGTTGCGGATGCTTTTGGCCCTCCCATTCTTTGTGGCCATGGCTTGGTGGGCGGGCCAGTCTCGGGGTGGAACGACACCGCCATCGCTAACGCACCATGACGCTTTAGGCGTGGTTTGGCTCGGTTTTACGGGCTATTACTTGGCTAGTTTTTTGGATTTTGCAGGTCTGGCTTATATCAGCGCGTCGTTCGAGCGGCTCGTTTTGTACCTCAACCCCACGCTGGTCCTGATTTTGGGAGCCTTGTTGTACCGGCGACCCATCAGTGGGTTTCAGTGGGCCGGCCTGGCCATCAGTTATGGCGGGGTCGTCTTGGTCTTTGGCCATGAGGTGCGACTGACCGGGGACGACGTTTGGCTAGGCGCCGGCCTGGTGTTTGCCAGTGCCATCAGCTACGCGCTGTATTTGTCTTACAGCGGTGAGCTCGTGCGCCGCTTGGGTGCCTTGCGTTTGGTGGGGCTGGCAAGCTGCGTGGCCTGTGTTTTTTGCATTGGCCAGTTTGCGCTGCTGCGCCCCGTGTCAGTTTTGATGGGCTTGGATACCTCGGTCTGGTGGCTCTCGGTGGTGAACGCCACGGCCTGCACTGTGGTGCCGGTGGTGCTGGTGATGATGGCGATTGAGCGCCTGGGAGCGGGGTTGGCAGCGCAAGTGGGCATGGTCGGGCCGATGTCTACCTTGTCGATGGCGGCCTTGTTTTTGGACGAACCGCTGACCCCATGGGTGTTGGCTGGTACCGTCTTGGTCATGGGCGGTGTATTTGTGTGCACCCGCAGCAATGCGCCGCCTGGGGATGGCAAGCATTTAAAGGAGTGAGACATGGATTTGGGACTGCAGGGTAAATGGGCATTGGTGTGTGGTGCCAGTCGCGGCCTGGGCTGGGGCTGTGCGCAGGCGCTGGCGCAAGAGGGCGTCAATGTGCTCATGGTGGCGCGCCGGTCCGACGTGCTGGACGCCGGCGCAGCGCGGATCCGGTCAGCATTAGGTCCGGACAACCTTGCGCAGGTGCAAGTCTGTGCACAGGACATCACCACCGAAGCCGGACGGGCCGCGGTGTTTGCGCTGGGCCACAACTTTGATATTGTGGTCACCAACGCTGGCGGACCGCCCTCAGGCAATTTTCGTGACTGGGACCGAGCCGACTGGATTCGGGCGGTGGACGCCAATATGCTGACGCCCATTGAACTCATGAAAGCCACGGTCGATGCAATGTCGGCGCGGGGTTATGGTCGGATCATCAACATCACCTCCAGCTCTGTCAAAGCGCCGATTGATGCACTGGGACTGTCCAACGGTGCCCGCAGCGGGCTCACCGGTTTTGTGGCCGGGCTGGCGCGCAGTGGTATCGCGGCCCAAGGCGTCACCGTGAACAACATCTTGCCGGGTGCCTTTGATACAGACCGTCTCAATGGTTTGTTTGCCGTGGCGGCCAGCAAAAGTGGCCAAACCGTGGACGCGCTGGCAGCGCAGCGTCGCAAGGGCATTCCCGCCCAGCGCTTTGGAACGCCTGAGGAGTTTGGCGCTTTGTGCGCATTTTTGTGCAGCCCCAAGGCGGGCTACATCACCGGGCAAAACTTGCTGCTGGACGGAGGGGCTTTTACGGGTACTTTCTAGCCGGCACGGTAGTGCGCCGGGCACTTAGCGTCGCGCTGACAGCACAATCCCCGCCACGATCAGCACGAACGCCGCAGCGTGGAAGGCTTGCGGTGCTTCGCCCAAGACGGTCGCGGACAAAACGGCTGCAAAAAACGGGGTGAGGTTCATGAAAACTCCGGCCCGAGCGGGTCCCGCCAAGGCAACGCCCGCGCCCCAGGAGCGGTAGGCCAGCACCGCGGGCCCGACACCAATGAACAAAACGGCGAGCGCCAACGGCCAACCCCACTGCATGCGGGCGTCCGTCAGCGTCCATTCCAGCGAAGCACAGCCCATCGCCCCGACCAGCCCAAACACGGTTTGGCCCAACAAAAACGCCGCCCAATCGGCTCGAATCGGCGCCGACTCAGGGGTGGGATGCGCCAACAGCCAGCTGTAATAGGCCCATCCAATCGAGGCCAACAACATGTACAGGTCGCCAGCGACCAGGCGCAAGTGCAGCAGCACGTCGAGCTCGCCACGGCACAGAACCAACAGCACGCCGGCGATCGACAGCGCCGCGCCGCTCATCTGGCGCAGGGCAATTGGCGTGCCGAAAAACAGGCGACCGATGAGAAACATCCAAACCGGCGTGCTGGCACCCACCAAGGTCACATTCATCGCCGAAGAGGTGGTCAGCGCCAGGTAGAGCAGGGCGTTGTAGCTCGCAATGCTCAGGCTACCCAACAAAGCAAAACGCCGCCACTGCCCCCACAGCGGGCTTCCCCGGCGCAGCACCCACGGCGCCAACGGCAGCAAAATGAGAAGCGCGGTACTCCAGCGCAGCAAATTGAGTGTCATGGGGGACACCAGAGGCGCCACCATCCGCCCGACCACCGCATTGCCCGACCAAAGCAAGGGCGGTAGGGTCAGCAACAAGATGGCTTTGAGACTTAGGCGCGCGCCCGACGGATGGTTCATCTGCCCGACTTTAACCACCGCAACCGCCTGGGTGCCCCGGACGGCACTTGGTGGCAAAGGGCGAAGGGTTATTTGCGCCTGCCCTGATAATCGGCGGAGTGGCATTTGCCTGACGTCATTCCCCTTCTCAACCTCGTATTCGGAGCTCTCGCTATGACTTCCAACCTTTCACGTTCCATCCAAATTGACCAGCACGGTGGCCCCGAGCAAATGCGCTTGGTACACATCGCAGTCGGCGAGCCTGGCCCGGGCGAGGTACGCATTCGCCACCACGCGGTGGGTTTGAATTACATCGACGTGTACCAGCGCAGCGGTCTGTACCCCATGAATCTGCCGGTTCAACTGGGCATGGAGGCGGCCGGCGTCATTGAAGCCGTCGGCGCCGGCGTAACACATTTGCAGGTCGGCGACCGCGCCGCCTACGCCAGCCAACCCCCGGGCGCCTACTGCGAGCGTCGCGTACTGCCGGCCAAATGCGTCTGCAAGCTGCCCGATGCCATCAGTTTCGAGACGGGTGCGGCGATGATGCTCAAGGGCATGACGGCGCAGTACCTCCTCAAGCGCACCTTGCCGCAAGGCGGCCTTAAGGCTGGCGACTTTGTGCTGTTCCATGCCGCTGCCGGTGGGGTGGGGCTGATCGCTTGCCAGTGGGCCAAGGCCCTGGGCTTGCAGCTGATTGGGACCGCCGGGTCTGACGCCAAATGCCAGCTCGCCCTTGAAAATGGGGCCGCCTTTGCCATCAACTACAGCACCGAAGACTTTGCGGCGCGGGTCAAAGAGATCACCGGCGGCAAGGGCGTCAAAGTGGTCTACGACTCGGTGGGCAAGGACACCTTTGACAAATCACTCGATTGCCTGGCTCCCTTTGGCTTGATGGCCAGTTTTGGCAACGCCTCGGGACCCGTGGCGCCGGTGGCGCCGGGTATTCTGGGTCCCAAGGGCTCAATCTACCTGACCCGCCAGACGCTGTTCACGCACATCGCCACGCGCGAGAGCACGCAAGAAATCGCCGATGACCTTTTTGAAGCCGTGACCAGCGGCAAGGTCACCATTCGCATTGACCAGCGCTACCCGCTGGAAGACGTGCAGCAGGCACACCGCGACCTGGAAGCGCGCAAAACCACGGGCTGCACCATCCTGACGCTTTGAGCCGCGGACCCGCAATGTCGGCGCTCGCACCTGCACTCACCCAGCACATCCGCTGGGCGATTGTGGTGGCGCTGCTGGTCAACGCGGCTTCGCTTTTCACGCCGATCATCAACGAAGGGGACTCGGTCCTCTACGCGGCGTTGTCCCAGCACATCGCCCTGACCGGCAATTGGGGGGACTTGGTGCTGGACAACCTGGACTGGTTGGACAAGCCGCACTTTCCGTTTTGGGTGACCGCGCTGTTTTTCAAGCTCGGCGGCGTCAGCACCTTTAATTACATCTTGCCGGGGTTTTTGTTCCACCTGCTGGGCAGCTATTACACCTACCGGATTGCCCGCATGTTTTACGGGCGCGACGTGGCGCTGCTGGCGCTGCTGCTGGTGGTTTCCACCTACCACCTGATGTACACCTCCAGTGCCATCAAGGCCGAGGCTTTCCTCACCGGAAGCATTACCGCGGCCTGCTACTACTGGCTCCGTTTTGACGCACAGGCCAGGGCCAAATACCTGGTGTTGGCCGCCGTTTTTAGCGCCGTCTCGGTCATGACCAAGGGGATTTTTACCCTGATTACGATCGCCAGCGGTTTGGCCTGCCTGTGGATGTACCGCGGGCAGTGGCGCAATTTCTGGAGCGCCAGGTGGCTTCTTGCCTTGGCGCTGTCGCTGCTGTTGACCTTTCCTGAAGTGCTCGCGCTGTATTTCCAGTTCGATGCGCACCCTGACAAACTGGTGTTTGGCAAGATGGGCGTCTCGGGCATCCGGTTCTTTGTGTGGGACAGCCAGTTCGGGCGCTTTTTTAATTCGGGCCCGATCAAGAACCAGGAAGGCACACCGCTTTACTTTGTGCATGTCTTCATTTGGGCATTTTTGCCATGGGTCGCTGCCTTTGTGGCGGCGCTTTATTCGGGCATTCGAGGCTTTGCTAAGCAAGGCCAAGACGCGCGTTCCAAGTTTGTTTTCCTGTGCGGCGCATTTTTTGTCACTTTTTGCCTGTTCAGTGCCACCGCATTCCAGTTGGACTACTACACCGTCATCCTGTTTCCGTTTGCGGTCATCCTGAGCGCCAACTATCTGGGGCAATGGTTGCAGCGCACCAGTACGCCCTTTTTTGTCGCCCAGATTGGCATGATCGGCTTTACTTTGGCGTTGACCTTGGGCTTGGCGATGTATGTGGCCCATCCGGGATTGCTGGGCGCGATGGTGGCATTGGCCTTGCTCCTGGCAGGCTATGCGGTGCTGCAGCGTCGGCAGCTACGGAGTTTTACGGCGGTGATTTACCCGGTGTATGCGGTGTGCATGCTCTACGCCTTTTTAGAGGTCATGACGCTCGGCATCTGCCTGAACCACGGCATTGCCTACAACGTCAACAAATTGCTGGCCCAGGACCGGAGCACGCCCGTGTATGTCTATCAGCTTGACCCCATCGTGGCCTGGGAACTCGGCATTTACCGCAGTGCGCCCAGTGTCGGGGTGCAGACCATAGGTCAGTTGCCCCGCAGCAAAGAACCCTACCTGCTTGTGATAAAAGAGTCCGAACTGTCGGCCTTGGAAGGCTTGGCGTTACGCACGGAGGCGTTGGCCCAGGGCGATTGGATTGACCACAAGACCGGGACCTTGCCGAGGCAACTGAAACTGGCCAAAGGCATCGAGCCTCTCGATAGAATTCGCCTGCTCAAAGTCACTCCAATCCCCTGAGGCCGGGACCCAAAATTCAACGAACTGGACCGCCGTGGACGCCCTCATCATTACCTCGGCACCGAACGGCGCCTACAAGCAGGCGGGCGACCACGCCCAAGTCCCGCTAACCTCGGAGCAGATCGCGCTGACCGCCAAGGCCTGCTTGGGCGCCGGTGCGTCCATGCTGCACTTGCACATTCGTGACGCGCAAGGCCGGCACAGTCTGGATGTGAACGGCTACCGCAGCGCGCTGGACGCGGTAAAAAAAGCCGTGGGGCAGGAACTGGTGCTGCAAATTACCAGTGAGGCGGCCAAGGTCTACCAGGCGCCCGCGCAAATCGCGATGGTACGAGAGCTGCGCCCTGAAGCGGTGTCGGTCGGACTCCGTGAGATCGATCAGCCCGAAATCGGTGACGCCGGACTTTCGTCATTTTTTGGTTGGCTCGCCGGCGAGAACATCATGACCCAGGTGATCGTCTATGACACGGTTGACCTTCAACGCTGGCAGGCCCTGCGTGCGCGTGGCGTGGTGCCCGATGCGCCCTGGTTTTTGCTGTTTGTGCTGGGTCGATACACCGCCGGCCAGCAATCCAACCCGCTGGATCTCGTGCCATTTGTCCATGCCCATACCGGCCCGGAGCCTTGGGCGGTGTGCGCCTTTGGCGCTACCGAACACGCCTGCGTGACGGCGGCGGCCGCGCTGGGGGGCCATGTTCGGGTAGGCTTTGAAAACAATTTGCAGCTTAAGAATGGAGCGGTGGCCCCCGACAATGCCGCACTGGTGCGGCAGGCCGCAGAAGCCGCAGCGAGTTTGGGGCGCCCCTTAGCCAGCGCTATGGACATTCGCGCCCGATTCGGTCGCTGAGGCTCATACCCGCCTCGCGGCAGCCAGGATTTGACGTCATTCACTTGAGGAGACACGATGCAAACCGGATTCACATTTCGCCAGTGCGGTCACCTGATCATGGCCTTGGTCATGGGACTGATGCTCGGCGCGACCGCCCAGCAGGCCAGTGCGCAAGACGCTTACCCCAGCAAAAACATCCGCTTCGTAGTTCCCTATCCCCCGGGCGGTCCAACGGATCTGATGGCGCGGATGCTGCAGACCGAACTGCAAACACGGCTCGGTGTGACTGTGATTGTGGACAACAAGGGCGGGGCAGGTGGCAACACCGGGAGCGCCGAGGTGGCCAAACAATCGCCAGCCGACGGATACACCCTGCTGCTGGCGGCCAGTGGCCCCATGGCCGTGAATCCGTCTCTGTATAAAAGTATGCCCTTTAATCCCCAGACGGACCTGGCGCCTGTTATTCAAATTTCGTCGTTTCCATTGGTCTTGGAGGTCAACCCTAAAGTAGGCGTTAAGTCCGTCAAAGAGTTGATTAATCTGCTCAAAGTTCAAAAGGCGACCCTGAGCTTTGCCTCCGCCGGCAATGGAACCCCGCAGCATTTGGCGGGCGAATTGTTCAACACCCAGTTGGACACCAACATGGCCCATATTCCCTACCGGGGCGCCGGCCCGGCCCTCAATGACCTGCTCGGGGGCCAAGTCGAGGTGATGTTCGACATCATGGCCAGCTCGCTCGGGCATATTCAGTCGGGCAAGCTCACGCCCTTGGCAGTGACCTCGGTCAAACGCAGCCCCGCACTGCCCAATGTGCCCACTATGGCCGAGGCCGGGGTGCCCGGCTTTGAATTCACGGCTTGGCATGGCATTGCGGTGCGTGCCGGCACGCCCCAACCGGTGATCGAAAAACTCAACAGCACGCTGAACTCCATTTTTCAGCAAGCCGAGTTTCAGAAAAAATGGGAGGCCATTGGCACACCGGTGGTCGGCGGTACGGCGGCGCAGTTTGGAGAGCTGATTCGCAAAGAGAACGTGCGGCTGGGCAAACTCGTCAAGGATTCGGGCGCCACCTTGGACTGAACGATCCAGACCCAGGGCAGGCGCTGCTCAGTATTGGCAGACTTTTTGCGCCCTAATGGGTGCGCCGCACGCGCAACAACTCGTCCAGAACCAGGCAGGCTGCGCCCACGGTGATCGCGCTGTCGGCGACATTAAAGGCCGGGAAATGAATGCCCGCCCAATGAAAATCTAAAAAGTCGATAACGTAGCCGTACAACACGCGGTCGATCACGTTGCCCACCGCGCCGCCCAAGATGCAGGCCAGTGCGAAGCCAAACAAGCGCTGGCCCGCATGATTTTTGAGCATCCAAACAATCACCAGTGCGGCCACTCCGCCCAATCCCGTAAAAAACCAGCGCTGCCAACCCGAGGCATCTGCCAAAAAGCTGAACGCAGCGCCCGAGTTGTGGACGCGGACCAGATTAAAGAACCCGGTCACGGGCTTGCCGTCACCCAACTGAAAGCTCCCCAGGATCAAGATCTTGCTGAACTGGTCGGCCAGCACGAGCACCAGCGCCAGAGCCAGCCAATGCACCAGTCCGAGTCCCCCGACCGAGGGCCGCCGGGCCATCAGGCGACCGTCCGGCGCTCGCCGGTGCCAAACAGATTGCTCACGCAGCGCCCGCATAAGCCGGGGTGCGCCGCGTCGTGGCCCACATCGTCGGTGTAATGCCAGCAACGCTCGCACTTGGTGGCAGCGGTGGGTAGGGTGGCGATTTCAAAGGCGTCGCCCCGCGCCAAGGTCACAGCGGAGGTGATCAACACAAACTTGAGATCCGCGCCCAGGCTTTGCAAGAGGTCAAAATCTGGAGCGACAAGCGTGAGGCGGACCTCGGCCTGCAATGAAGCCCCGACCTGACCTGCGGCCCGCAACACCTCAATGTCCTTGTTCACTGCCTCGCGGATTTCGCGGATGCGAGCCCATTTGGCCAACAATGCCTCATCCGGAGCGGAGAGGTCCACGTAGCCGTCCATAAAAATCGACTCGCGGGAAGCTTGCGGCGTCTTACCTGCATCGCCCAAGGTCGCCCAAGCTTCCTCGGCGGTAAAGCTCAGGAAAGGCGCCATCCAGCGCAACATGGCCTGGGTGATCTGCCACAGCGCGGTCTGCGCGGAGCGGCGTGCCAGCGAATCCGGCGCGGTGGTGTACAGCCGGTCCTTGAGCACATCCAGGTAGAACGCACCCAAGTCCTCCGAGCAAAAAATCTGCAGTTTGGAGACCACCGGGTGAAATTCGTAATCGGCAAAGTGCGCTAGGATGTCCGCCTGTAACTGGGCCGTGCGGCTCAGCGCATAACGGTCGATCTCCAACAGGTGGTCTGCCGCCACTGTGTTGACCGCCGGATCGAAGTCGCTCACGTTGGCCAACAAAAATTTGAGCGTATTGCGCACGCGGCGGTAGGTGTCCACCACGCGGGCCAGAATTTTGGAGTCGATGTTCAAATCGCCCGAATAGTCGGTGGCGGCGACCCACAGCCGCACGATCTCGGCCCCCATCTTGTCGCTGACTTCCTGCGGTGCCACGGTATTGCCCAGGCTTTTACTCATTTTCCGGCCTTGTCCGTCGGTGGCAAAGCCGTGGGTCAGCAGGCCTTTGTAGGGCGCACGGTCGTACAAGGCGCAGCCCAGCAGCAGCGAACTATGGAACCATCCCCGGTGCTGGTCGTGGCCCTCCAGATACAAGTCGGCCTCCGGGCCCTGATCATGGAAGGGCGCGCGGTCATAAGCGTCTTTGTGGCTGCCGCGCAGCACGTGCTGAAAAGTCGAGCCGCTGTCGAACCAGACCTCCAGAATGTCGGTGCTTTTGGTGTAGGCCTGCGCTTGGTCGCCTGGCTGGCAAAGGATCTCGTCGACGGTCGCGCGGCTCCAGGCTTCGATGCCGCCTGCTTCAACAATGTTCGCCGCCTGGTCCAAAATTTCCATGGTCCGGGGGTGCAATTCGCCGCTGTCCTTGTGCAGAATAAACGGCACGGGCACGCCCCAACTCCGCTGACGCGAGATGCACCAGTCGGGCCGGTTGGCGATCATGTCGCGTAGGCGGGTTTTGCCGTTTTCGGGATAGAAGCGGGTTTGCTCAATGGCGTCCAACGCCAACTGACGCAGGGTTTTAGGCGCCTTGTCTTTGGTGAACACGCCTTGGCCCTCGTCCATGCGGACAAACCACTGCGCTGCCGCGCGGTAAATCACCGGCGTTTTGTGGCGCCAGCAATGCGGATAGCTGTGGGTGATGGCGTGGGTGGCCATCAGGCGGTCGCTTTGACCTAACACTTCGATGATGCGCGGGCAGGCTTTCCAGATGTTCATGCCGCCAAACAGGGGCAGGTCCTCGGCATAGGCGCCGTTGCCCTGCACCGGGTTCAAGATGTCGTCGTACTTCAGACCATTCGCCACGCAGCTGTTGAAGTCGTCCACGCCGTACGCGGGCGACGAATGCACCATGCCGGTGCCATCGCTGTCGCTGACGTAGTCCGCCAGGTACACCGGCGACAGGCGGCGGTAGCCCTCATGCACGTCGTGCAAGGGATGTTTAAAGTTCAGTCCGCCGAGTTTTTCGCCCGGCGCCGTGGCGATGACGCTGCCGGTCTGGCCGTAGCGCTCCAGACATTTTTCAACCAAAGAGGCGGCCAGGACCAGGTAGCCGCGGGGCGTGTCGACCAGCGCATAGGTGATTTCGGCGTTGGCGTTCAGCGCCTGATTGGCGGGAATGGTCCAAGCCGTGGTGGTCCAGATCACCGCAAAGGCCGATTTGGTGCTCGACGGCAGGCCACCAAGGCCGAACGCTGCGGCAACGGCGGCCTTGTCGGCTGCTTCAAAGGCTACATCCAGGGTGTCGCTCTTTTTGTCAGCGTATTCAATTTCGAACTCGGCGAGCGATGATCCGCAGTCAAAGCACCAGTACACCGGCTTGAGGCCCCGGTACACAAAGCCGCGCTCGATGACCCGTTTGAAGGCGCGGATTTCGCCTGCTTCATTGGCAAAATCCATGGTGCGATAGGGGCGCTCCCAGTCCCCCAGCACGCCTAGACGTTTGAAGTCCTCGCGTTGCTGATCGATTTGGGCGGTGGCAAAGGCACGGCTTTTGGCCTGCATGTCGTCGCGGCTCAATTTGCGGCCGTGCAGCTTTTCAATTGCGTTTTCAATCGGCAGACCGTGGCAGTCCCAGCCGGGAATGTATTGCGCATCAAAGCCCGCCAGCTGCTTGGACTTGACGATCATGTCTTTCAGCACTTTGTTCAGCGCATGGCCGATATGCAGTTGCCCGTTGGCGTAGGGCGGCCCATCGTGCAGCACGAACAAGGGCGCGCCCACGCGGGAGGCCCGCAAGCGCTTGTAAAGGCCGGCTTCATCCCACTGTTTGACCCAGCCTGGCTCACGCTTGGGCAAGTCGCCGCGCATGGGGAAGGGGGTGTCCGGCAGGTTCAGGGTGCCGCGGTAGTCAACTTTATCGGTCATGGGAAATCTCGGGTCGGTGCTCTAGGGCAATAAATGGGGTGGGGCGAGGGCGTGTACCGCCAAGGCGGGCGGCAGACTGGCGGCGCGGGGCAAGGTGCGCCAACATGCCCCGTCAAATTCGGGTGCCGAGCCAGGCGCGCGCTTCAAGGCAGTCGCGTTGGATACCCTGGGTCAGGGCCTCCAGACCGTCGTATTTGAGCTCGTCGTGCAGTTTGTGTAGCAGTTCCACGCTCACAATTTTACCGTAGCCCCCCTCGCTGCCCAATGATTCGGGCCAGTCCAGACAATGGGTCTCCAAAAGCACCCGGCCGCCATTGACGTCGTTGGCGTCGAGGGAGGGGCGCACCCCAAAGTTGGCCACGCCGGCAATCGGCTGCGGTGTCAGGCCATGGACCTGCACCACAAAAATGCCGCTGGTGGCGGGCTTCCAATGGGCAAAGCGCAGGTTGAGGGTGCGAAAACCCAGGCTGCGCCCGAGCTTTCGCCCGTGGACGATATGGCCAGACACGCGGTAGGGCCGGCCCAGCAACTGGGCCGCGTCCTGCATCCGGCCATGGGCCAGGGCTTCGCGCACGGCAGAGCTGGAGACCCGCAGCCCGTGCACCTCGTAGCTGTTCATGCGGGCCACGTCAAAGCCGTGCTCGGTGCCGGCAGCGTCCAGCAGGGCGTAATCTCCGGCGCGCTTGGCGCCAAAGCGAAAGTCATCACCCACCAACACATATTTGGCGCCCAGACCCGCCATCAGCACCTGTTGTACGAAGTCCTGCGGACTTTGCGCCGCCAGTGCCGCGTTGAACGGCAGCACGACCACCTGGTCTACGCCGCTTTGCGCCAGGTCTGCCACTTTGTCCCGAAACGTGCCCACCCGCGCCGGCGCCAGACTGGGCTGGCGGGTGAGCTTTGCAAAGTAGTCGCGCGGGTGGGGCTCAAAGGTGAGCACGCAACTGGGCACGCCGCGCTGCTGGGCTTCGCTGCGCAGCAAGGCCAGCATGGCCTGGTGGCCGCGGTGAACGCCGTCAAAGTTGCCGATCGTGAGGGCGCAGGCCGGGGCCAGTCCTGGATGCTTAAAGCCGCGAAAAACCTGCATGAAGTGTTGTCTTTTTGAGAACGGTCGATGCCAGAAGTCCTGGTATCGAAGGCCTGAGTGTCACGTAAACAGGGTATATTGTGACGCAGGCTCTGGGGGCGCCAAATGGGCGCCTGTTACTGCAGCATGTGGCGTTCCGTGGTGGTGTTTGATCAACCGAATCTGGAGGCGTTGTTTGTGAAAGTCTTGAAGTTGTCGGCGCAGGGGCTCCCGCAGTCCTGGATTTCCCTTGAGCAAGCCGTGGTGAACTATGCCTCGGGCGAAGTCCGCTGGGAGTCCGGGGCCGAAATCGCTGTGTTTCGGGGCGGCCACAACGCCGTCACGGGTCAACAATCGGTCATCCGCGTCAACAGCATCATCGGCACCCGCGGCGTGCCCAACATCAATCCCTTCAACCTGCGCCCTGGCCTGACCAACGGCAAGCTTTTTGTCCGGGACCGCAATGTCTGTGCCTATTGTGGCGGGCACTTCCATGAAACCGAGCTGACGCGAGAGCACATCATTCCATTTGCGCAGCAGGGTGTCGACACTTGGATGAACGTGGTTACGGCTTGCCGCCCCTGCAACCACCGCAAGAGCCACCGCACGCCAGAGCAGGCCCATATGCCGCTGCTCTACGCGCCCTATGTCCCCAGCTTGTGGGAAGACTTCATTCTGCGCAATCGGCGCATTCTTGCCGACCAGATGGAGTTTTTGATGTCGCACGTGCCCCGCTCGTCCCGATTGCTGACCTAGGCCGCCAGGGCGGCCAGGTCCTGCGCCTGATTTGAATTTTGCCAAGGCGCCAACAGAGCGCCGGGTCGGTTTTTAAGGGAGGAAAAACGATGAGATTCAAATCTTCAGGTTCAAACGCGGCCGCTGTGGGCAGTATCTCGGGGCGTCGTCAGACGCTGAAATGGGCACTGGGAACCGTTAGCGCCCTTTTTGCAGGGCTAGAAAGTGTGGGCTCGGCTGCGGCAACGACCGGTGCGCTTAGCGGCAAAGCGCCGCTCCCATTGGGTGAATGGTCCAGTCACTGGGACCCCAAGTTCGACCCGGGTCTGTATCTGGTGAGTGAAAAGCTCGATGGCGTGCGCGCGCTCTGGGACGGCTCAACCTTGCGCTTTCGCAGTGGCAGGCCCATGCCAGCCCCTGCTTGGTTTTTGGCCGGCTTGCCCGCGCAGGCCTTGGACGGGGAGCTATGGCTGGGCCGCAACCGCTTTGACCGCCTGTCCGCCACGGTGCGCAAAGCCGAGCCAGTCGATGCGGAGTGGCGTGCGCTGCGCTACATGGTGTTTGACGCACCCGCGCCCGATTTGACTTTCGCCGGGCGTGTTGAGCGCCTGAAGGCGGCGGTGCAGCAGGCGGCTCAGCCTTGGCTGGTCGCCTTGGAACAAGCGCCTGTGAGCAACGCTGCTGCACTGCAAACCCGCTTGCAGCAGGTAGCGGCCCTGGGCGGCGAGGGCCTGGTCATGCACCGTCGCGATGCACTGTGGCAGCCCGGGGGCAGTGACGCGGTGCATAAACTGAAACTGCAGCCGGATGAAGAGGCCCGCGTGGTCGCTCATTTGCCCGGTAAGGGAAAGTTCGCCGGCCGGTTGGGCGCCTTGCAATTAGAGATGCCCAGCGGGCAACAATTTGCCCTGGGTACAGGCTTCACTGCCAACGACCGCGCCCATCCCCCTGCGATTGGCAGCCAAGTGACCTACCGCTACCGTGATCGCACGCCGCAGGGCCTGCCAAAGTTTGCAAGCTTTTTACGGGTGCGGGGAGCGGAGTAGGAGTGAGGCACATCATGTGTTCCCACAGCGTGAATCGGGTGGCCAGATCCCTTTGCGGCTAACACAAAGTAGCTCAATGCCGATCGGGTTGCGCTATGCTCCGGCGCACTATCTGATGTGAGTCTATGCCTGTGCTAAGCGGTTTAGTTAGATTTTTGCTCCAACGTTCGGTATTCGGTACTTTGTCGGTTGCGCAGCGCGGCGTGTATCGCTTGCTCTGCGCGTCACTTTTTTGGTCCTTGGCCTCGGGCTTTGCCGGTTGCTCAGACGTTCTCAACAACCCGCACCCCCCTCACTCCGAGCAGACCAATACCCTGTTCGTGCCTTTCAGTGGTCGATCGCCCAAGTACCTGGACCCAGCCAGCTCTTACTCCAACGACGAGACGCCCTACACCTACCAGGTCTATGAGCCGCCGTATGGTTACCACTATTTAAAGCGACCCTATGAACTCAATGGTCGCGCTGCGACGCAGGTGGTGGCCCCGCGTTACTTAGACAAATCGGGTAAGGCCCTGCCAGACAATGCGCCGGGTGAGCAAATCGCCGAATCGGTGTACGACATCAAGCTACAGCCTGGAATTCGGTTTGCGCCCCACCCGGCATTTGCCAAAGACGCTCAGGGCGCCTACCTGTACCACGCGCTCACCGCCAAAGACACGGCAGACAAACACCAGATCACAGACTTTGCTGCCACGGGCACCCGGGAACTCGTTGCCGATGATTATGTGTACGCGATCCGCCGCCTGGCCACGCCCCGCGTGGTCTCGCCGTCTTTTTCTACGATGGCCGACTACATCGTCGGCATGAAAGACCATGGCGCTCGGGTTGCCGCAGCCGACAAGGCGCTGCGCGCCAAGCTCCCACCCACGACGCGCGATCTGCCTTTTCTGGACTTTCGAACGTTTCCTTTTGACGGCGTCAGCGCCCCGGACAAATACACCCTGCGCATTCGGGTCGTTGGCAAGTACCCCCAGTTCAAGTACTGGCTGGCGATGACGTTTTTCTCGCCCGTACCTTGGGAGGCTGAAAAGTTTTACGCCCAGCCCGGCATGGCCGAACGCAACCTGAGCCTGAATTATTGGCCGGTGGGCACCGGCCCCTTCATGCTGACCGAGTTCACCGAAAACCGGCGCCATGTGTTGCAGCGCAACCCCAACTTCCGCGGCGTTGCGTACCCGTGCGAGGGGGAGCCGGGTGACAAGGAAAAGGGCTACCTGGACGACTGCGGCAAACCCACGCCCTTTATCGACAAAGTGGTATTTGACATCGAGAAAGAAGGCGTACCGCTGCAGGCCAAATTTATGCAGGGCTACTACGACACGCCCGCCATTGAGCGGCTGGATGTGGGTACCGGCTACATCGTGGCCATGGGCGATGACAAGAAAAAGGAAAAGGAGTTCAAGGACAAAGGTATTCGGCTGCCCACGGCGGTTGAGGCCAGCAACTGGTACCTGGGCTACAACTGGTTGGACCCGGTGGTCGGCAAAGGAGCCTCGCCCGAGCAGGCAGAGCGCAACCGAAAGCTGCGCCAGGCGCTGGCCATCGCCATCGACTGGGAGGAGCACATCGCGATCTTCGAACGCGGTCAGGGCATGGCTGCGACCGGGCCGGTTCCCCCTTCGCTGTTTGGCTACCGCGACGACGGCCCCGCGGCCTTTAACCCGATTTCTTACCGAAAAGGCGCTGACGGGAAACCGGTACGCCGCTCGCTGGACGAGGCCAAAAAGCTGCTGGCCGAGGCAGGTTACCCCGATGGGCGCGACGCGAAAACCGGCCAGCCTTTGGTGTTGAGCTTTGACATTAATTCTTCGGGCAACGCCAATAAGGCGACCTTGGACTGGTTCGTGCGCCAATTTGCCAATATCGGCGTACAGCTGGAGGTGCGCGCTACGGACTACAACCGCTTTCAGGACAAGATGAAAAAGGGCTCGTTTCAGATCTTTTCCTGGGGCTGGTTGGCCGATTACCCGGATGCCGAAAACTTCTTGTTCTTGCTGTACGGCCCCAACGCCAAGGCGCTGACGGAAGGCAACGGCGAAAACGCCTCCAACTACCAAAACCCCGAGTTCGATCGCCTGTTTGACCGGATGAAGTTCCTGGACGACGGCCCCGAAAAGCAAACACTGATCGATCAAATGATCGAAGTGACCCAAAAAGACGGGGTGTGGGGCTTTGGCTATTGGCCCAAATCGGCGGCGGCCTACCACCAGTGGATTTACAACGGCAAACCCACCCAGATCGTACGAAACCACATCTCCTACCTGCGGCTGGATCCGGCGCTGCGGGCGCAAAAAATTGGAGAGTGGAACAAACCGGTCTGGTGGCCGCTCCCGTTGATCGCGCTGTTGTTGGCCGCTTTGGTGGCGCCAGCTTGGTGGGTGTGGAGGCGACGCGAGCGCCAAACGGCGGCGCGTACGTTGGCCCAGGAGCATTAATCCCATGCTGAACTACATTTTTCGACGCGCGGTGTATGGATTCCTGGTGCTGGTGGGCGTCAACATCCTGACCTTTGTGCTGTTTTTTGCAGTCAACACGCCCGACGACATGGCCCGCATGAACATCGGTGGCAAACGGGTCACTGCAGACGCCATCGAAAAGTGGAAAACTGCCCGGGGCTATGACAAGCCATTGCTCTGGAACGAAAAGGCCCAGGGCACGGACAAGGTCACAAAAACTATTTTTTACGAACGCTCCTTGCCCCTGTTTGTATTTGAGTTTGGTGCGTCAGACACCGGGCGCGACATTGGGTATGAGCTCAAAAACCGCGTTGGGCCCTCTATGGCGTTGGCGTTGCCGACCTTTGCACTTGGATTGTTTGTCGTGGTGGTGTTTTCGATGGCTCTGGTGTTCTTTAGAAGCACTTACCTGGAGTTCTGGGGCGTCGCGTTTGCCGTAGTCTTGCTGTCGGTGTCCGGGCTTTTTTACATTATTGCGGGACAGTTTTTCTTCAGCAAAATGCTCAAACTGGTGCCGATCTCCGGGTTTTCGGGGGGGGCGGATGCTTGGCTCTTTTTGGCGCTGCCGGTGGTCATTGGTATCGTTTCGCGCGCGGGTGGCGAGGCACTTTTTTACCGGACCTTGTTCTTGGAAGAAATTGGAAAAGACTACGTGCGGACGGCGCGCTCCAAGGGCTTGTCCGAGCCGACGGTGCTTTTTCGCCATGTGTTGGGGAACGCCTTGTTGCCGATACTTACCGGCACGGTCGCTGTGCTGCCCCTGCTGTTTTTGGGGGCGCTGATCATGGAGTCATTTTTTGGCATTCCCGGCTTGGGTAGCTTCACCATTGACGCCATCAATGCACAGGACTTCGCGGTGGTCCGCTCCATGGTGTTTTTAGGTTCTGCGCTCTATATCGTGGGCCTGGTGCTGACCGACATTTCTTACACCCTGGCGGATCCGCGCGTGCGGTTGGCCTAAAGCGCAGGCAAGAGTCAACATGCCCAAGTTTGTATTTTTGCCCACCGATCTGGCCTTGTATGTCCAGTTGGTGGTACTGGCGCTGTATGTACGACACGCGTGGCGCACTCCCTTGTTGCGGCAGACTTGGCGCTATGTCGCCAAAGATGCTGCCGCCATGTGCGCCGGGTTGGTGCTGATCTTGTTTTTGCTGGTGGCGCTGGTTGACTCCGTGCACTTTCGTCCGCTGCTGCCACCGGCTCCGGTCGCGCCAGGGGCCAGTGTGGCGCCCCTGGTCGGCGCCAGCGCCGCCACGCCAGCATCTTCAGCGGCTCCAGCGCCAGCGTATTCCACCCGCACGCTGTCCTTGTTGGACCTTGTGCTGGAAGGTCCACGCGAGTCGCGCGAAAAAACCTACTCCGTGCCCCTGGGAACGCACCAGTTTTCTAAAGAGAGCATGTTGCGGGACGGTGTCTCGGTGCGTGACTTTCCGCGCCTTCAGTTTGGCGGTAAGCACTTGACCGACCCCGAGGCACAGTGGGGCGCCGATGTGCGCCACCGAAGCCTGCGGGGCTTGGGCGCTGGCGCACTGGGCGCCTTGATCTTAGGGGCGCTGGCCGTGCTGGTGCAGGCGCGCCGCAGTGGCACCTCGTTGGGGCAGGCACTGGCGGCACTTTGGCAAGGTGGCGTGGCCCTGCCGGTGCGTGCGCTTTGGCTCACCTCGCTGGTGATCGCGCTGGTTCTGGGCTGGGTTGCGGCGGTCTGGCCCTACTACCACGTGATGGGCACGGACCAAACCGGCAACGATGTGCTTTTTCTGGCGCTCAAGTCCGTCCGTACGGCGGTAGTCATCGGTTCGTTGGCCACTTTGTCCACACTCCCGCTGGCCGTGGTGTTCGGGATTGCCGCGGGCTATTTCAAGGGCAAGGTGGACGACGCGATCCAGTACTTTTATACCGTGCTCTCGTCCATTCCCTCGGTGCTGTTGATTTCGGCCTTTGTGTTGATGATTCAGGTTTTCATCGACAAAAACCCGGAGCGCTTTGAGACCGGTCTGGAGCGTGCCGACGTGCGCCTGTTCTTGTTGGCGGCGATCTTGGGAATCACCGGCTGGGCGAGTCTGGCGCGCCTGCTGCGTGCCGAGACCCTGAAGTTGGGCGAGTTGGACTATGTTCAGGCTGCGCATGCTTTTGGCGTGTCCAACCTGGGCATCATGCGTCGCCACATTCTTCCCAACCTGACTCACTTGATCGTGATCGTTGCGGTGCTCGATTTTTCCGGCCTGGTGCTGTATGAGGCGGTGTTGTCTTATGTGGGGGTGGGGGTGGACCCCAACACCAATAGCTTTGGCATCATGATCAATGCGGCGCGCAATGAAATGTCCCGTGACCCGGTGATCTGGTGGTCGCTGACCACCGCGTTTGGCTTCATGCTGGCGCTGGTCTTGTCGATGACGCTATTTGCCAGTGCGGTGCGCGAAGCCTTCGATCCGCGCGCCCGGGCGTTCCGCGTCCGACGGATCAAAGCGTCCCCTACCGCAGCGGCAGCAGGAGTCGCGCCATGATTGAAATCAAGCAACTCACCACCGATCTCGAAACCGACACGGCACTGGTCCGCGCCGTCGATGCGCTGTCCCTGACCATCGCACAGGGCGAAACTTTTGCGTTAGTGGGAGAGTCTGGCTGCGGCAAGTCCATGACCGCCTTGTCCATGTTGCGGCTCTTACCCGACAGTGGTCGCGTGACCAGCGGGCGGGTGGATATGGATGGCACAGAGTTGATGTCTTTGCCCGAGTCCCAAATGCGCGAGTTCCGGGGCCGAAAAATCAGCATCATTTTTCAGGAACCTGCCACCAGTTTGAACCCGGTGATGACGGTAGGCCGCCAAATTGAAGAGGTGATCGAGCGCCACACGGCACTGCAGGGGCCTGAAAGTGCCGCCAAGGCAGTGCAATGGCTGCACCGGGTGGGAATTGACGCCCCCGAGCGTCGCGCACTTGGCTACCCCTTTCAGCTCTCGGGTGGGCAAAAACAGCGGGTGATGATCGCGATCGCTTTGGCGGCTGAGCCCGATGTATTGATTGCCGACGAACCCACCACGGCACTCGATGTGACCATTCAGGCGCAGATCCTGACCCTGCTTCAGGACTTGCAGCGAATCCAAAACATGGCTTTGCTGTTAATTACCCATGACCTGGCGATCGTTTCGCAGATGGCGCATCGCGTGGCGCTGATGTACGCCGGTCAGGTCGTGGAGGTGGCCGATGCCAAGGACTTTTTTGGCACGCCTTTGCACCCCTATGCCGCCAATTTGCTCGATGCTTTGCCCGATGCCAGCAAGCGCGGCCAACGATTGGCGTCTATCGCCGGCGTGGTACCGCCATTGAGTCAGTCGTTTCAGGGTTGCCGGTTTGCTGATCGCTGCCAAGATGCTCAAGTCTTGTGTCGGACCGAGGCGCCCCAATTGCTTGAAAAGAGTCCCGGACATGCGGTGCGGTGCTTCATCTACCAAGGGACGCTGCCGGTTCAGTGCGCTAGCCGCAATTTGGTGCCCGCGACGGTGTCCACCACGCTTGACGGCGCCTCGACGACGGCCAGTGAGGCGGCGTCACCCCTGTTGACGGTGCAAGACTACAAAGTCTGGTTTCCGATCCGAAAAGGTTTGTTACAGCGCACCGTGGGCCATGTGAAAGCGGTGGATGGCGTGTCTTTCCAGGTGCAACCAGGACGCACCTTGGCTTTGGTGGGCGAATCGGGCAGCGGCAAGACGACGGTTGGCAAAGCGCTGTTGCAGTTGCTGCGCGGTCAAGCGCAGGTGTCTGGTCGGGTGGAGTTGCAGGGCCAGGACTTGGGTGCGCTGGACGGGCAGCAGTTGCGTGCCGTGCGCAAGTCGGCCCAAATCGTGTTTCAAGACCCTTTTGCGTCACTCAACCCCCGGATGCGGGTCAACGAGATTCTGGAAGAGGGCGTGGCGTCCTTGCACCCCGAGGTCGGCGCGGCGGCGCGGCGCGCGCGTGTGGCCGCGCTCTTGGACAAGGTGGGCCTGTCAGCGGCCGCTCTGACACGATACCCGCATGAGTTTTCGGGGGGCCAGCGTCAGCGGCTGGCGATTGCCCGCGCCCTCGCGGTTGAGCCCCGCCTGATCGTGGCAGACGAACCCACATCGGCGCTCGACGTATCCGTACAGGCACAAATACTGAACTTGTTGAGCGATCTGCAGGCAGAACTGGGCGTGGCGTATTTGTTCATTACGCACAACTTTGGCGTGGTGGAGTACCTGGCGCACGACATTGCTGTGATGCAAGGCGGCAAGTTGGTGGAGTACGGCCCGGCACGCCAGGTGCTAGAGCAGCCCCAGCATGCCTACACGCAAGCGCTGCTCAGGGCGGTGCCGCGCCTAAAGCAGGATTCCTGACGGCGCACGGGGCCGTTAGTGCTGTACCCTGTGCCATCCCTTGGTGGCGCAGCAGGGCGTCCAGCGTCGGTTCACGCCCCCGGAAGGCCTTGAAAGACTCCATCGCGGGACGGCTGCCACCGGCCTCCAGAATGCTTTCCAGGTATTTCTTGCCGGTGAGGGGGTCGTGTTCGCCAGTCGCCGAGGCTGATTCCTCAAAGGCGGCATAGGCATCAGCGCTCAGCACCTCGGCCCACTTGTAGCTGTAATAACCCGCGGCATAGCCACCGGCAAAAATATGGCTGAACGTATTAATGCTGCGGGCAAAGGCGGGGCTGGGCAGGACAGCGACTTCATCGCGTACTTGTTGCAACAGGGCCATCAGATCGTTGTGCGGCGCCTGACCTGAATGAAGCAGCATGTCGAACAAAGAGAACTCAATCTGGCGCAAGGTTTGCATGCCACTTTGGAAATTGCGGGCCGCCAGCATCTTGTCAAACAAGGCGCGCGGAAGAGGCGCGCCAGTGTCCACGTGGGCGGTCATCTGGGCAATCACATTCCACTCCCAGCAGAAGTTCTCCATGAACTGGCTGGGCAATTCCACCGCGTCCCATTCCACGCCGCTGATGCCGGCGACATCACGCTCATTCACCTGCGTGAGGAGGTGGTGCAAGCCGTGGCCAAACTCGTGGAAGAGCGTGGTGACGTCGTCATGCGACAGCAGCGGAGGCTTTTGAACACCGTCCGTCTCGCTGCCTTCGGCAAAGTTGCACACCAAGTGTGCAATCGGCGTTTGCAGTGCGCCGGTGTCGGGACGCAGCCAGCGGGTTCTCACATCGTCCATCCAGGCGCCACCGCGTTTGCCGCTTCGGGCGCTCGGGTCGAGGTAAAACTGACCAATCAGCGTGCGACCGGCAGGCGTCTGGCGCTCGATCCGATAGAAGGCAACGGCCGGGTTCCATACCGGGGCCTCATCCTTGGAGATTCGGACATCAAACAGGTTTTCAACGATTCTGAAGAGGCCTGCCAGCACTTTGGGCAGGGTGAAATACTGCTTAACTTCTTGTTCGCTGAAAGCGTAGCGGGCTTCCTTCAGCTTCTCGCCGATAAACGCCCAGTCCCAGGCCTGGGGATCGGTGAGGTTCAGGTGTTCAGCCGCAAAGGCGCGTAGTTCGGCGACGTCGCGTTCGGCGTATGGGCGGGCCCGCCGGGCCAGATCGCGTAAAAAAGCAATCACGGCATCGGGCGAATCGGCCATTTTGGGTGCCACCGACAATTCGCCGAAGTTGGCAAAGCCGAGAAGTTGGGCTTCCTCATGGCGCAGCGTCAAGATCTCGCGCATCACGGGGCCGTTGTCAAAGTGCTGTGCCTCGGGCGCGGCCTCCAGCGAGGCGCGAGTCGCGTAGGCCCGATACAGCGTGGCGCGCAGGGCGCTGCTGGTGGCAAATTGCATTACCGGCAAGTAGCAAGGCATTTTGAGGCTCAGTTTGAAGCCTTCTTTTCCGTCAACCACGGCGGCGGTGCGCGCTGCCTGCGTGACATCGTCGGGCACACCCGCCATCTCTTCGGCGGTGGCGAAGTAATAGTAGGCGTCCGTGGCATCGAGCGTGTTTTCGCTGAACTTCTGGCTCAGTTCTGCCATGCGTTCCTGAATCTCTGCAAACCGCGTGCGTGCGCCGCCTTGCAGTTCTGCACCCCCCAACACAAAGTTGCGTATTGCATTTTTGTGGGCTTGGCGCTGTTCAGTCGTCAGGCGCTGGGGATCCATGGCCTTGTACTTGGCGTAGAGCCGTTCATCGGCACCCAGACGCGTCCAGAACTCGGTCACCTGGGGCAGCGCGGCGTTGTACGCGGCACGCAGTTCGGGGCTGTCCGCCACGCTATTGAGGTGGCTGACCGCACTCCATGCCATGCTGAGTTTTTCGTTGGCGGTATCCAGCGTAGTAGCCATGGCGGACCACTCGGCCGGGAATTCGGGCGCCGTCACAGTCTCCAGCGCGCTCTGGGCGTGTGCCAGCAACTGTTCGATGGCCGGAGCCACATGCTCAGGTCGGATTTGGTCAAACAGTGGCGTATCAGACGCCAGCAAAAGCGGGTTCATAGGCTGCGCTCTGCGGATTCCAAGGTGTTGACCAGCAGCATGGTGATGGTCATGGGCCCCACTCCCCCGGGGACGGGCGTGATGTGGCTGGCGACCTGCCGAACACCGTCGTAGTCCACGTCACCGCACAGTTTGCCCTCAGGATTGCGGTTCATGCCCACGTCAATCACTACGGCGCCGGGCTTGACCATGTCGGCGGTCAGCACATTGCGCTTGCCCACGGCGGCCACTATTACATCGGCCTGGAGGGTCATGGCCTTGAGGTCTCGGGTTGCGCTGTGGCAAATGGTTACGGTCGCGTTTTTTTGCAGCAGCAGCATCGCCATGGGCTTACCAACAATATTGCTGCGGCCAATCACGACGGCATGTTTGCCACGCAAGTCGTAGCCAATGGATTCCAGCATCTTCATGCAGCCGTAGGGAGTGCATGGCAAAAATCCCGGTTGGCCCACCATCAGCGCGCCGGCACTGGCGATATGAAAACCATCCACATCCTTGGCAGGGGAGATGGCCTCAATGACCTTGTTGGCATCGATATGCGCGGGCACGGGCAATTGCACCAAAATGCCATGAATGCTGGGGTCCTTGTTCAATGCGTCAATGCGGGCGAGCAAGGCGGCTTCGGTCATGTCGGCGCCGTGGCGTTCCAGCACCGAGTGCAATCCTGACTCCGCGCAGGCCTTGACCTTGTTACGCACATAGACCTGCGATGCCGGGTTGTCGCCCACCAACAACACGGCCAGGCCCGGCGTCACGCCACGGGCTTTGAGCGCCAGCGTACGGCGGGTGACGTCCTCGCGCAATCGCGCGGACAGGGCTACGCCGTCAATATTGGCAGCTTGGTGTGCGGGAACAGTTGCAGTCATGGGTCGGCGTCGGTATTTCGGGAGGGGTCAACGGGTCTTGATGGATAGGTGGGCGGTCAGGCTTTGACCACCGCTTGGCCCAGGGCAATCTTGAGCAGATCTGCCACGGTGTTGGCACTCAATTTTTCCATGATGTTGGCACGGTGCGCTTCCACTGTTTTGATGCTGATGCCCAGATCGTCTGCAATTTGCTTGTTCAGGCGGCCCGCCACGATGCGCTCCAAGACCTGTGATTCGCGAAGCGTGAGTTTGGAGAGCAATGTTTCGCGGCTTGCGGCGAGTTGTGAGCCCGCGAAAGTCTCTTTGGCGTGTTCGAGCATGCGTTCGACCAAGGGAACGAGGTCGGCCTCGTTAAAGGGCTTTTGGATAAAGTCCATCGCGCCCTTTTTCATGGTGTCCACCGCCATCGGCACATCACCGTGGCCAGTAATGAACATGACGGGCAGGGGGGAGCGAATCTCAATCAATCGCGCCTGCAGTTCCAGCCCGGTCATGCCGCCCATACGGATATCGACGATCAAGCAGGCCACTTCGCGGGCGTCATAGCGGCTCAAGAACGACTCGGCCGAATCAAAGCAGCGAACACGGTAGCCTTTGCCCTCCAGCAGCCACTGCAGCGAGTCACGTACCGCCTCGTCGTCGTCGACCACGTAGACCGTGCCTTTTTTGGGGATTAAGCTCATGAGTGCATCCAAGTCAGAAGGTAGTGAATTCCAGTATGTTTTCGGCTGGCTTTGCAGGTCAGCCCTCGGGTAGCCAGAACAAGAATCTGCACCCGGAAACTGCCAAACCATTGTAGAGGTTCTCGGCTGCCATTCGCCCCCGGTGCGACTCGACAATGGATCGGCACAGGCTCAAACCAATCCCCATGCCATCGGCTTTGGTGGAATAGAAGGCCTCATAGAGACGCGACATCACTTCAGGTGCAATGCCGTTGCCGGTGTCTTGCACAGAAAACTCGACGCCCCTTTTCCCCTCGTAAAAGCTGCTTGACACCCTGAGCTCCACGCTGCGCTCTGGCGCGGGCCGCTGGGCGGCGTCCACCGATTCGGCGGCGTTGCGCAGCAGGTTTACCAGCACCTGCTCAATCAGAATACGGTCGACCATGAGGGAAGGCAAGTCGCTGGCAATGTGTCGAATCAGGCGGACATTGAAACGCCGAAGCTCAATTTCGGCCAACTCCAGGGATTCATTCACCATGGTTTCGACATCCGACTGGGTTCGGTTGGGCTCGCTGCGTTTGACGAAGTTGCGGATGCGCTTGATGATGTTGCCGGCACGCTGCGCTTGTTTTGCGGTCTTTTCCAACGCCCCCAGCAATTCATCGGGCGTGATCTGCTGGTCCTTGATGCGTGAAACCATGCCATTGCAATAGTTGTTGATCGCAGTCAGTGGTTGATTCAGCTCGTGCGCAACACTGGAGGCCATTTCGCCCATGGTGATCATCCGGCTGGCGGACTGCGCTTTTTCGGCCTGGGTGGCGGCCAACTCTTCCGCCATGCGCCGGCTGGTAATGTCGGTCGCGATCACCATTTGCGCCAGTCGGCCGTCCACCCAGCTGAGGTAGCGGGTCCGGACCTCGAGCCATTTGCCCAGCGCCGCAATGAACAGTTCGGCGCTTTCTGTGTCGCTTTCGGGCAGATCACTCAGGGGGAAACCGGCAAAGAGGTCGACGTCATCGTTTGAATCGTGGCTGGTCTTGGATTGCGGCATGCCCGCTTCCGCCACCAGTTGGAGGTGGCCGCCGGCCTGGGTGCCAAACCATTGGCGGTACAGCTTGTTGGCAAACACCAGCTCGTCGCTGCCCAAAGGTGCCACCGAAATTGAGGCATCCAGCGCCTCCAAAACTGTCGTGAATCGCAGATGAGAGGCGGAGAGTTGCTCACGAACCCGGTTGGGCTCGGTAATGTCGGTCATCGAAGTGACCCACCCGGTTTGTGCCCCGAGGGCGTCAATCAAGGGGGCGACATAGAGGCGCGCATCAAACAGCACGCCATCGCGCCGCTTGACCCGAACCTGAATGCCACCTTGGTGGGTCTTGCCCGCGAGTTCCTGGTCCAACAGGGCGGTAAGCTGCTCAAGATCGCTTTCGGGCCAATAAGGAAAGGGAGCGGTGCGTCCCACCAATTCAGACTCGCTCCAACCGGTCATCATGCAAAAAGCCGCGTTGACGTAGGTGATGCGACCCTGCAAATCCATGGCCCGCATGCCTGTGAGCATGGAGTTTTCCATGGCGCGCCGAAAATTGGTCTCGGACAGCAAGGCTTGTTGGGCTTGCAGGCGTTTGCGGGTGTGGCGCCAATTTGCCACCAGCATCCACGTGGTCATCAGACTGAGCGCGCTGATAAGCCAAAAGGAGCCGCTGCCGATCAGACCCGTGGAGGCGCGGTAGGCCTGCGCCCGGATCACCAAGTCCGCCCCGACCGGCGAGATCGGCATCGAATAGGTGTTGGCTTTGCGTCGCCAAGGCATTTGGGCGGCATTGCCTTTGAGGGGCAGTCCGACACCGGCCAACACCGCGCCTTTGGCATCCTGGAGCGACACGGCATAACGCGCAGACACTTCGCTGGGCACGCCGTAACGGTACAGGCCGTCAATGGAAAATTCGGCCAGCAGGACCCCAGCGAAGCGCCCGTCGCTGGTGACCGGGATAAATAGTTGTAACAAGGGCGCGTATTCGCCCTCCTTGGCGCGCTGCAAGTAGACCGTTTGGCGCATGTCTCGTGCGCGTTTGAAGCCGGCGTCGCCGTCGGCTTGCAGGCTGAGCCCGCCGTTGGGTTGGCTTTGGAACATCCACGTCGCTGTGGATCCAATGCTGCTTTGCACCCGCTTGCGTTCGTCCAGCCAGGCTGCACCCTGTAGTTCAGGGTATTGGTTCAGCAGCGAGGCGACGTGGATTCGAAAGCCCTCGGCCTTGATCTCGCGGTTAGATATTTCGCGCGCGATCCTTGAGAGTTGTTCCTGGCGCTCTAACAAACGAAGCCGCAGCCGTTGCTGGGTGTATTCCACATCGCGCTGCACCGCCTGCTGTTCGCGGTCCATTTCTTCGAACTGCAGATAGCCCAACGCCGCCACGATGGCCGCCATGAACAATGCCACAGCTGCCAGCGGCGCCAGCATGGCAACCCAGTCTTGCCGGTGGGGCGCCAGGCGCCGCCACCAAGCGCGCACGCGCCGGACCGCACGGATCTCAATGCGTTCGGGCAGGCTGAAAAGTTCGGCAATGGGCATGGGGCTTAGTGTAGGCGGCACTCACGTTGTGCGATTTTTCTGGCGCCCACTAAATTTCATATTACAAAATGTAAAAGCATTATTTGAAATTTTTGAAAAAATATGAGAAACTTACGGCAGGCTACAGTTAGTTACCAACAACAGAACCACGAGGCGCGACATGACAAACCCGGCAACCCACCCATCATCGGCGTTACCTTTTCAGATTGGCAGCGATACCGACACCCAAGAGACCCGCGAATGGATGGACGCCCTGTCGGCCGTCATCGAGGCGGAAGGTCCGGAGCGCGCGCACTTTCTGTTGGAGCAGTTGCTCGAACATGCGCGCCAGAAAAGCATCGACATGCCCTTCTCTGCGACCACGGGGTATGTCAACACCATCGAAACCGACCAGGAGGCACACGCCCCAGGCAACCTCGAAATTGAAGAGCGACTGCGCGCCTACATGCGCTGGAATGCGATGGCCATGGTGGTCAAGGCCAACCGTCACCATCCGGTCGACGGCGGAGACCTGGGGGGCCACATCGGCTCTTTTGCGTCATTGGCGAGTTTGTTTGGTGCCGGTTTCAACCACTTTTGGCATGCGGAGAGCGAAAGCCATGGCGGTGACTGCCTGTACATCCAGGGCCACGTGTCCCCGGGCGTTTACGCCCGCGCTTACCTGGAAGGCCGTTTGACCGAAGAGCAATTGCTCAACTTCCGCCAGGAAGTCGATGGCAATGGCTTGTCGAGCTACCCGCACCCCAAGTTGATGCCCGAGTTTTGGCAGTTCCCGACAGTGTCGATGGGTCTTGGCCCCCTGATGGCGATTTACCAGGCGCGTTTCTTGAAGTACCTGCACGCACGCGGAATTGCCAATACCGAAAACCGCAAGGTCTGGGTGTTCTGCGGCGACGGCGAGATGGACGAGGTTGAGTCCTTGGGTGCGATCGGTCTGGCCGCGCGTGAAGGTCTGGACAACCTCATTTTTGTCATCAACTGCAACTTGCAGCGCTTGGACGGCCCGGTGCGCGGCAACGGCAAGATCATTCAGGAACTCGAGGGCGAATTCCGTGGCGCGGGATGGAATGTGATCAAACTGCTGTGGGGCAGCAGCTGGGATCCTCTGTTGGCTCGCGACAAAGACGGTGCGCTGCGCAAGCTGATGATGGACACACTGGACGGCGACTACCAGGCCATGAAGGCCAATGACGGTGCCTACGTGCGCAAGCACTTCTTTGGGAAGGATCCGCGTACCGCTGCGATGGTGGCGCACATGAGCGACGAAGAAATTTTTGAGCTGCGCCGGGGCGGCCATGACTCCAAAAAGGTGTACGCGGCCTACCACAGTGCGGTCAATCACAAGGGCCAGCCTACCGTGCTGTTGATCAAGACCGTTAAGGGCTTTGGCATGGGCAAGAGTGGCGAGGGCAAAAACAACGTCCACCAGACCAAAAAGCTGACCGACGAAGACATCAAGGCCTTCCGCGACCGTTTCAATATTCCGGTGCCTGACAGCCAGATCGCCGACATTCCCTTCTACAAGCCCGCCGACGACACGCCCGAAATGCGTTACTTGCACGAGCGGCGCAAAGCGCTGGGCGGTTACCTGCCGCACCGCCGCGTCAAGTCGGACGAGCAGTTCACGGTGCCGTCCCTGGAAACCTTTAAATCGGTGATGGACCCAACGCCGGAGGGGCGCGAGATTTCCACCACCCAGGCCTACGTGCGCTTTTTAACCACTCTGCTGCGAGACCAGGCGCTGGGCCCCCGTGTCGTGCCGATCCTGGTGGACGAGGCCCGCACATTTGGCATGGAAGGTCTGTTCCGTCAGATTGGTATCTACAACCCCGCCGGCCAGCAGTACACGCCGGTCGACAAAGACCAGGTGATGTACTACCGTGAGGACAAGGCCGGCCAGATCCTGCAAGAGGGGATCAACGAAGCGGGCGGCATGAGCAGCTGGATTGCGGCAGCGACCAGCTACAGCACCAGTAACCGCATCATGTTGCCGTTCTATGTGTATTACTCGATGTTTGGCTTTCAGCGCATCGGCGACCTGGCGTGGGCCGCAGGCGACATGCAAGCACGCGGCTTTTTGCTCGGCGGCACCTCCGGCCGCACCACGCTCAACGGGGAAGGTCTGCAACACGAGGACGGCCACAGCCACATCATGGCCGGCACGATTCCGAACTGCGTGAGCTATGACCCGACCTTTGCCCATGAAGTGGGCGTGATCTTGCACCACGGCCTGAAGCGCATGGTGGAAAAGCAAGACAACGTTTTCTATTACCTGACCTTGTTAAACGAAAACTATGCGATGCCCGGCCTCACGGCGGGCACCGAAGAGCAAATCATCAAGGGCATGTACCTGTGCAAGCCCGGCGCTGCACCGGCGAAGGGCGCCAAAGAAGGCAAGCGCGTGCAGTTGCTGGGATCGGGCACGATCTTGCGGGAGTCGATCGCCGCCCAGGAACTGCTGGCGGCCGACTGGGGCATTGAGGCGGACGTGTGGAGCTGCCCAAGCTTCAACGAGCTGACCCGCGACGGGCAGGACGCCGATCGTTTTAACTTGTTGCACCCACTGGAAACGCCGCGCGTTTCCTTTGTCGGTCAGCAATTGGCGGGCCACGCCGGTCCCGTGGTGGCATCGACCGACTACATGAAAGCCTATGCCGAACAAATTCGTCCGTTTATCCCGAAGGGCCGGACCTACAAAGTGCTCGGCACCGACGGCTTCGGTCGCAGCGACTTCCGCAGCAAATTGCGTGAACACTTCGAGGTCAACCGCCACTACATCGTCGTTGCCGCGCTGAAGGCGCTCAGCGAAGACGGACATCTGCCCGCGGCCAAAGTGGCTGAGGCGATTGCCAAGTACGGCATCAACGCCGACAAGATCAACCCGCTCTACGCTTAAAGCCCTGGGAGACAGAACAATGGCAACGATTGAGATCCACGTCCCCGACATTGGGGACTTTGATGAAGTGACCGTGATTGAGCTGATGGTCAAAGTAGGCGATACGGTGCGTGCTGAGCAAAGTCTGATCACGGTGGAGTCGGACAAGGCTTCCATGGAAATCCCGTCTTCTTCGGCGGGCGTGGTCAAGGAAGTAAAGGTCGCTTTGGGCGACAAGGTCAAGCAGGGTTCCTTGGTTTTGCTTCTGGAGGTGGCAGGCGCCGCTGCGGCCACGCCTGCGGCATCTGCACCCACACCTGCTGCTGCGGTGGCCGCCCCAGGCGTTGCCGCCGTGGTAGCGGCAGCGCCCGCCCCATCCCCGGCTGCTTCGGCTTCAGCGGTAGTGGAAATGCGCGTGCCGGACATTGGCGATTTCAAAGACGTCACCGTGATTGAAATTTTGGTGAAGCCCGGCGATACCGTGGCGGCTGAGCAAAGCCTGATTACCGTGGAGTCCGACAAGGCGTCCATGGAAATTCCAGCGCCCGCGGCCGGCGTTATTCAGTCCCTAGCGGTTAAGCTGGGTGACAAAGTCAATATCGGCGACTTGGTCGGCACCTTGCTAGGTGCCACCGCAATGGATGCCGTACCTGCGGCTGCGATTTCAGCGGCCGCTCCTGCGAGCCCGCCGTCAGTACTTGCCGTCGAGACCTCGGCGCCTGCCGCAGCCCCCGCGGTCCCAACCGCCACCGTCGTACCGGCACACGTGCCAGGGGCCTCAGTACTGGCCTTGCCCCATGCGTCACCCTCAGTACGCAAGTTTGCCCGTGAGCTTGGCGTGCCGCTGGAGGAAGTCAAGGGCCAGGGCCCCAAAGGCCGCATTACCCAAAGCGATGTGCAGGCTTTCACCAAGTCGGTGATGGCGGGGACCGCTCAAACCAAGGCCCAAGCGGCCACTGCGCCCAAGGCGGCGGCAGGCGGCGATGGGGCCGCGCTCGGTTTGATTCCCTGGCCCAAGGTGGACTTTGCCAAGTTTGGCCCGATCGAGCGCAAGGAAATGTCACGCATCAAGAAGATCAGTGGCGCCAATTTATTGCGCAACGCGATCATGATTCCGGCAGTGACCAACCACGATGATGCAGACATCACCGATCTGGAAGCCTTCCGGGTGTCTACCAACAAGGAAAACGAAAAGAGCGGCATCAAAGTCACGATGTTGGCTTTCTTGATCAAGGCCTGTGTGGCCGCACTCAAGAAATACCCCGAGTTCAACAGCAGCTTGGATGGTGATGCTTTGGTTTACAAAAACTACTGGCACATTGGCTTTGCCGCTGACACGCCCAACGGGCTGATGGTTCCCGTGATCAAAGACGCAGACAAAAAGGGGATCTTCCAGATCAGCCAGGAAATGGGCGAGTTGGCAAAGAAAGCGCGCGACGGGAAACTCAGCCCCGCTGAAATGTCGGGCGCGACCTTCACCATCTCCAGCCTGGGTGGGATTGGCGGGCGATATTTCACTCCCATCATTAACGCGCCGGAAGTTGCCATTTTGGGCGTCTGCCGCTCCACCATGGAGCCCGTCTGGGATGGCAAAGCCTTCCAGCCCCGCCTGATGCTGCCGCTGTCTTTGACCTGGGACCACCGCGTGATCGACGGCGCCGCCGCCGCGCGCTTCAACGTGTACCTTGGCCAGATTCTGGGCGACTTCCGCCGCGTGCTCTTGTAAGACTTCGGGACCAAACCACTGTGCCCAGCAAGCGTGCTCTGACCCCAAAAGCTGTGACATTCAGGGTCAGACCACTTTGCGCAGCAAACGTGCTCTGACCCCAACCGATTAAGGTATTTATGGCCATCGTAGAAATCAAAGTTCCAGATATCGGCGACTTCGCGGAAGTCACCGTTATTGAATTGATGGTCGCCCCTGGCGACACCATCAAGCCTGAGCAAAGCCTGATCACCGTGGAGTCCGACAAGGCTTCTATGGAAATCCCTGCCAGCCACGGTGGCGTGGTGAAGGAGTTGAAGGTCAAGCTGGGCGACAAGGTTAAAGAAGGTTCCATCGTGCTGCTGCTTGACGCGTCAGGCGCTGATGCGTCTGCGGCACCCGCTGCTCCGCCGCCAAGTGCCGCAGCAACAGCAGCACACCCAGCAACGGCAATGGCAACGGCAACTGTCCCGGTGGCGGCTGTTCCCATTCCGACCGCCTCGTCTTTCGGCGGCAGCGCCGACATCGATTGCGACCTGCTGGTGCTGGGTGCCGGCCCCGGCGGCTACTCCGCTGCCTTTCGCGCCGCAGACTTGGGGCTGAAAGTCGTCATCGTTGAGCGTTACGCCACCTTGGGTGGCGTCTGCTTGAACGTGGGGTGCATCCCGTCCAAAGCCCTGCTGCATGTGGCTGCGGTGATGGATGAGGTGGCGCACCTGGGCGATCTGGGCGTGGACTTCGGCAAGCCGGTGGTCAATATCGACAAGCTGCGTGGTCACAAAGAAAAAGTCATCGGTAAATTGACCGGCGGTCTGGCGGCCATGGCCAAGATGCGCAAGGTGACCACGGTGCGCGGCTACGGTAGCTTTGTCGGCGCCAACCACGTGGAAGTGGAAGAAACCTCGGGCGACGGCCAGGAGAAGACAGGTACCAAGAAAGTCGTTGGCTTCAAACGATGCATCATCGCGGCAGGCTCGCAGGCGGTGCGCTTGCCCTTTATGCCCAATGACCCGCGCGTGGTGGACAGCACCGGCGCGCTGGAACTCATAGAAGTCCCCAAACGCATGCTGATTTTGGGCGGCGGCATTATCGGCTTGGAAATGGGCACGGTGTACAGCACGCTGGGTGCGCGCCTGGACGTGGTGGAGATGATGGACGGTCTGATGCAAGGCGCAGACCGTGATTTGGTCAAGATCTGGCAAAAGATGAACGCGCCGCGCTTTGACAACATCATGCTCAAAACCAAAACGGTGGGCGCCCGAGCTTTGCCCGAGGGGATTGAAGTGACGTTTGCGTCGGCAGAGGAGGGCGGTGTGGCCCCTGCGCCGCAGGTCTACGACCTGGTGCTTCAAGCGGTGGGCCGGACCCCCAATGGCAAAAAGATTGCCGCCGAGAAAGCTGGCGTGGCCGTCACCGATCGAGGCTTCATCAACGTGGACATTCAGATGCGTACCAATGTGGCGCACATATTTGCCATCGGCGACATCGTCGGCCAGCCCATGTTGGCCCACAAAGCGGTCCATGAGGCGCACGTAGCGGCTGAGGTCATTGCCGGCGAGTTGCAAGGCAACAAAGAACTTGCGGCCGCGGCCTTCAACGCCCGCGTCATCCCCAGCGTGGCCTACACCGACCCGGAGGTGGCCTGGGTCGGCCTCACGGAAGACCAGGCCAAAGCCCAAGGCATCAAGGTCAAGAAAGGCCTGTTTCCGTGGACGGCTTCAGGCCGCGCCATCGCAAATGGCCGCGACGAAGGCGTCACCAAATTGCTGTTTGACGACAGCCCGGAGGCGCATGGACACGGCAAGATCCTGGGCGGTGGAATGGTCGGCACCCACGCGGGCGACATGATTGGCGAGATTGCGCTGGCCATTGAAATGGGCGCGGATGCTGTCGACATTGGAAAAACCATTCATCCTCACCCCACGCTCGGCGAAAGCATCGGCATGGCGGCCGAGGTGGCCCATGGAAGTTGCACGGACCTGCCGCCTGCGCGCAAGTAACCGGCAGGCGATCAGGTCGGACTGACCTGCTGGGTATGTCCCCAATCCTGCGGAAGCAGGTTGGGTTCGAGCGGTCTGGGAGGCAGGGGGACATCCAAGCTGCCACAAATGGCGCGCAACAGCTCGTTCGCTATGGATGACAGTGCGGCGTCAACCATCAACGCTTTGTGACAGGCCTGGACAAAGATCTGCTTGGATGCTGGGTTCAGTCGTCTCAGCGCGGCCAAGGCCACTTCGATCGATTGAAGCGACGGTGCGGCGCATAGGCCCGTGCCATGGGCCCTGGACAAACCTGCGAATTCAGCATGCTCCGTTTGCGACTGTCGGGTGGAGGCTTGTAGCAGGGCCAGAATCTGGGAGGCCTCTGAAGCCACTTGTTGCAAGGTCTGGTGATGTGCGCCGACCCGTGGTACGCCACCCTTCAAGTAACTGCGACACCGCGCCAGCAAAATGAATTCGCCGACGGTCACCTTGGCATCCGCTTCGACCAATTGCTGCAGCAGCGCGAGCATGCGCTTGCGCTCATCGGTCGACAAATTGCGCAACGATGGCAGCAGCAAGTCCAATAGGGGCGCCCGGGCGCTGAACCGCAAGGGGCTGACCATGTCAAAACTTGCTTCTACCGCGGCGACCATGATTTCGCCCTCGCGGGTGCGAATCAGCGCCAATTGAGATTTCTTGATGTCGGGCCCGCCCATCGCCAGTGCGTACACGGTCGCGCGGGCTCCTGCGGTGGTGGTGAGATTGCGGACCAGTGCCGGTGGTAGTCCTCGCATGAAGTGCCGGGCGCCTGCCACCGGCCCCGGCGCTGTGGTGGGCGACACGCTAGCTGGGCCGATGACCGGTGCGCGGGCTCCCAAAATGCGTTCCATGCGCTGGGCAATGGGGGGGTGGGTGGCAAAGAAGTAGGTCTTTCCTGAACTGAAGTACATATGACTTAGTTCTTCACCGTATCGCTGCACCACACCGGACCCGTGTCGCTCAATGCGTGCCAGTGCGCTGGCGAGTCCCTCAGGGTTGCGGGTGAACTGCACGGCCGCAGCATCCGCAAGAAACTCACGTTGTCTCGAGATCGCCGCCTTGATCAAGGTGCCGAGCAGCAGTCCGATGGACCCGAGCAGCCAGGCCGCGACGCCCAGCGGAATCAAATAGACCTTGAACCTGCCGCCGCTTTCCGCGTGTTGGCCAATATCGGACAAATGCATCAAATAGTCGCCGATGGCGCCAATCGCCACGATTCCGGCCAATACGCCCGTGAGGCGGAGGTTCAAACGCATGTCGCCGTTCAAGATATGACTGAACTCATGGGCAATGACGCCTTGTAATTCGTCGCGTTCAAGGTGCCGTAGGGCACCTTGGGTGACCACAACCACCGCATCCTTGCTGGAGTGTCCAGCGACCAGGGCATTGATCGATGCTTGGGCGTCCATGACGTAAACCCTGGGGACAGCAATGCCCGCTGCAATTGCCATTTCTTGCACCACATGGTTCAGGCGCTGTTCGGCCGGGTCAACGGTGGAAGATTCGACCCAACGGGCGTCCAGCATCTTGGCAACGGCGCTGCCCCCTTTGGCGAGCGTCGCGGTGCGGCGCAGCGAGCCGACCACGATGATCCCCAAAACCATCAACGTCGTCAGCCAATACGCCCTTGGGGGTACGCTGGCGAGGCTGGTCCAAATGGAGTCGGCAGAGTGGGGGTGTTGGGCGGCGTAGACCAGCCCCACGATCCCATCGAGTGTCAGGATCACCAGGCTCACTGCCATGGCGAACAGGGTCAGCATGACCCGGGTCTGCCGCTCTGCGCGCTCTTGATTGGCAAAAAAATCCATACCCACGTACCAATGAGCGATCAGGGAAACGAAACTTTGACGGCGTTCCTCGATTCGGGGGATTCCGTGGACTCCAAAAGGCTGGCCGACACAAACGTGCCATAGCGCGCCACATGGGAGTTTGGAAAAACTTCCAAGGCGGTGTTGTAGTGCATGACTGCATCGTTGTACGCCTGGCGCGCGAAGGCAATCCGGTTTTCGGTGCTGCTCAGTTCTTCGGTGAGCTGCTGCATGTTCTCGTTGGCTTTGAGATCCGGGTAGGCCTCGGAAAGCGCAAAAAGTCGCCCCAGCGTATCGGTCAGCCCCGACTCCGTGGCGGCCATGTGCCGCATCGCCTCAGCGTTACCAGGGCTTGCCGCGCCCGCCAGGGAGGCCGTTTGGGCGCTGTTTCTCGCGGCGATGACAGCCGCCAAGGTGCTTTTCTCATGGGCGATGTAGCCCTTGACGGTCTCCACCAGGTTGGGGATCAGGTCATAACGTCGCTTCAGCTGGACATCAATCTGGGCAAAGGCGTTCCGGTAGCGATTTTTTAATTGAACCAAGCGGTTGTAAATCGACACCCACCACGCCGCCGCCAGTACAGCGACGCCTACTACGACCCAGAAACCCAAGGAGTACTCCCTTACATTTTTTGTAACCGTAGTATGCACCGAAATAGTTTTCGGTACGGTTAACTTTATCTTGTAAGCGAGGCGTGCGCCGGGCTCCGGCTCTGTTACGTGTTACTGACGAAACGCGTCGTGGCAGGATTTGCAACTGCCGCCCACCGCGCCTGCCGCGACCTTGATGGAGTCCAGGTTGCCGGTCTTGGCGGCGACGGTCAGCTTGACCATCTCGGCCTGCATTTTTTCGGCGTATTCGTTAAATTTAGCTTTGTCGGTCCAGATCTCCGGCTTGGCCTTTGTATCGCCCTTGTCGGTGCCTTCGCCAAATGCAGCCCAGGGGAGCTTTGCGACAAACTCGGCATTGGTCGCGCTGTCCAGCGCCACTTTGGCGTCAAATGGGGCTTTACCGGCGGCCATCGCGGCGACACGGCCGAAGTTTTGTTGCATCACAAACAGCGCGTTTTTTCGGTACTTGATCGCGTCTTCAGGCTTGGCAAATTGAGCCCAGGAAGGGGCGCTCAGCAGCAGGGCGGCGACGGTGATTAAAAGGGTGCGGGCAGTGGTTTTCATGGGCAGCTCTTTGGGTTGGGGCAAAATTGCCGGGGGCCATTTTTACAACGATTTTGCTGGCACCGGTCCAGCAGGGTCTTTTTATGAACATCGCGTTGGGTTGCAGTGCGTCGGGCCCGGTCTTCGATCGCTTGGCCGCTTGCCGCATCACATATTTTGTCCCGGATGGCCGGGGCTCACGAGGGGAATCGCATTGAACTTGGTACGCATTTGGGACTTGCCAACCCGACTTTTCCACGGCGCCTTGATTGTCGCGCTGGTGGGGCTGGTGGTGACTGCGCAAGTCGGGGGCGACGCCATGGAGTGGCATTTTCGATGCGGCTACCTGGTGTTGACTCTGGTGCTGTTTCGGTTGGTGTGGGGTTGGCTCGGCGGTTATTGGTCGCGCTTTAGGCAGTTTGTGGGCTCTCCGGCGGCGGCCTTGGCTTACGCCCGCCTGCCTTTTGAGGAACGTCCGCCAAGCGTCGGTCACAACCCGATGGGCGCCTGGTCGGTGCTGGCCATCTTGTTGGCACTGGGTCTGCAGGTGACGGCAGGCCTGTTCAGCGACGATGAAATTGCTTCCGCAGGACCGCTCGTGCCCTACGCTAGCGGTCAGTGGGTGAGCTTGGCGACCCGCTACCACACCAGCGTCGGAAAACTCGCCGTATTTGCCCTCGTGGCGCTGCACGTAGGTACGGTGCTGTACTACCGCCATAAGCGCAAGGTCGACCTGATTACCCCCATGGTCAACGGCGACAAACTTCTCCCGGTGGGTACCCAAGCCTCAGCGGACTCGGCGGCTACGCGGCTGCTTGCTTTGGTGGTGCTGGGTCTGGTTGCGGCGGCGGTGGCGTTTTTGTTGCCTTGAAGCGGTTAAGGAGTTGAGGTGCGGGCTGCCAGGCACTAGCGGGTTTGCGTGGCCCGCGCCCGAATCCCGCTCAGTG
>Ga0214921_10000510_pt1 | contig 72362 bp, 73 predicted proteins | sample LL1505_MetaG_FD_177992 | JGI IMG/M metagenome (GOLD analysis project Ga0214921, IMG submission 177992) | Freshwater microbial communities from Lake Lanier, Atlanta, Georgia, United States - LL-1505 | ecosystem: Environmental > Aquatic > Freshwater > Lake | place: USA: Georgia | collected... | reverse complement strand
GTGGGTACGGCTATGAGCCCGGCACATGTTGTCAGTGCGAAGAAAGCAGGAGGATCATTTGTTTTTTCACCACATACAGATGCTGCAGTCATTAAGAAGACCCTAGATCTCAACCTTTTATCTGTACCGGGTGTCGCGACTCCGACCGATGTGGCTCGCGCGCTGCAAGCTGGTGCGAAAGTTTTGAAACTCTTTCCAGCCTCGCACTTTGGACCTGCCTATTTAAAAGCGGTCCGAGATCCATTCCCACAGGCTCAATGGTTGGCAACAGGTGGAGTAAGTGTAGAAAACATTAAGGATTGGTTTGCAGCAGGTGCTTTAGGCTTTGGAGTCGGGGGACCTCTACTGGGTGGCGGAATTTCAGAGATTCCCACAAGAGTTGCAGCATTTATCGCTGAAATCAAAAGAGTGAAATCGGGTGGGCAATGAAGATAACTAAAATAACAACAACTGTCGTCAATGCAAAGATGCGCAATTGGGTTGTTGTTCGGGTCTATACAGATGTCGCAGGTCTCATTGGAATTGGAGAAGCGACTCTTGAGTTTCAAACACAAGCGGTGGTCGGAGCTGTTGAAGATTTAGCGCCACTACTAGTTGGTCGCGACCCACGTGAAATCGAACGCAATTGGCAAATTCTTTATCGTCACCCATTCTTCAAAGGTGGGGCAGTGACAATGTCTGCAATCAGCGGAATTGATCAAGCACTCTGGGATATTTCGGCAAAGGATTTAAACGTTCCATTGTGGCGCATTCTTGGTGGCCTCGCTCGAGATCGAGTGCGCATGTATGACCATCTTGGTGGTGGAAATTCTGATGCTGTCTATAACTCTGACAGTGTCTCTTCCTTTGAAGATAAGATGAAGCAGAGCATCAAAGATGGTTTCACTGCAGTGAAAATTCTTGCGGTCCCCCAATCAGCACCGCTTGGAGATGCCGCCAAACTGCGCCATGCGGGAGAATTGATGGAATCAGCAAGACGCGCTGCTGGACCTGATGTAGATATCATGATTGATTTCCATGGGCGAACAACTGCCGCGATGGCGATTCAATTCGCTGAGGTTTTAGCTCCATATAATCCACTCTTTCTCGAAGAAATTGTTCCGCCAGATCAACATGAAGCGTTAAAGCGTGCACGAGCAAAGATCACCGTTCCGATTGCAACTGGAGAGCGCCTGCTTCATCGTGAGCAATTCCTGCCACTTCTAGAAGATGGCCTGATTGACGTTGCGCAGCCAGATGTATGCCATGCAGGTGGAGTTACTGAGCTACGAAAGATTTCTGCGCTCTGTGACACATATGGAGTCACGATGGCCCCACATAACCCACTAGGCCCTATTGCAACTATGGTCAACGTACATCTTGGGCTAACCACACCAAACTTCCTCATTCAAGAAGTTATGCGTTCAGATGTTTCTTGGCGTTCAGAGGTCTTCTCGGGCGTTCCAGAAATCAAAGACGGACATATTTATCCACCGACAGCGCCAGGTATCGGCGTTGAGATGGATGAAAAAGAAGCAGCAAAACACCCATTTGTATCGGGTACTCCGGTTCAATGGTTCCATAATGACGGCTCAGTAGCAGATTGGTGAAAAAATGAAACTTCAAAATGAACATGTTTTTGTTACAGGTGGAGCATCTGGAATTGGCGCAGCAATAGTTTTAGATGCTGCTCAACAAGGTGCTCGCGTATCGTTCTGTGACATCGTAGTCCCAGCGGGTGAAGCCTATGCAGCCGAATTGACGGCTCAAGGATTTAAAGTAGCGTTTCATCAAGCAGATGTGGGCAAGTTTGATTCACTTAAAATAGCCCACGATGCGATTGTAAAAGAGTTCGGTCCAATTACAGGCTTAGTTAATAATGCAGGTGTTAATTCAAATGCAGATGCAGTTGAAATGACCGATGAAGAGTGGAACAAATTCTTTGATGTGGACCTAAAGAGCGTCTGGCATACAGCAAAATTGGTATTGCCTTCAATGCGAGCAGCTAAGAAGGGTGCGATTGTTAATATTGCATCAATCCATGCGCGCATGACATACCCAAAGTACTTCCCATATGCAGCTGCAAAGTCAGGCGTCATCGGTTTAACCCGTAACTTGGCACTTGATGAAGGCATCCACCAGATCCGCACCAACGCGGTCTCACCTGGATACACACTCACCCCGCTACTGCTGTCGTGGTTTGAAATGCTGCCTGAAAAGAAGGCCGAATCTATGGCGGTACAACCAATGGCTCGCATGGCAAAGACATCAGAGATCGCAAAGGTTGTCACCTTCCTGCTTTCAGATGATGCCTCATTTGTGAACGGGGCAGATTGGATCGTCGATGGCGGCCTAAGCTGCCGATTTGCATAAAAAGCGATAAAACCCCAGTTCAGTAAGGTAAAAAATCCGGTAGATGGCCACGAAAATTCGTTGACATTGAATTCTTCATAAGAAAGTATCTATCCATGAATTTAGCTAAAGGCGCCTTAGATAACCTGCGCGTAATCGATGCAACGCAGATGTTGGCAGGACCCATTGCAGGCACTCGACTCGGTGACCTTGGCGCAGATGTCATAAAAATTGAACCGCCAGTTAATGGTGAATTTAATAGAACTCGCGGATTCGAAGATCGACAGAGCAATGGCGAGATGACTACATTCCTTGCAGTCAATCGCAATAAGAGGTCGCTTTCAATCGATCTGAAGAGTCCTGAGGGAAAAGAAGTTCTCTATGAGTTAGTGAAGAAATCCGATGTCTTCTTGCAAAACTTTAGATTTGGAACTGCAGACCGCCTGGGCATTGGATACGCGGATCTCAAGAAGATAAACCCAAAAATCGTTTACTGTTCTATTTCGGGTTACGGATCTTTTGGACCTTATCGCGATCGCCCAGGACAAGACCTAATTGTTCAGGGTTATAGCGGTTCAATGTTTAGCGTTGGAGCGCTAGGTGATGACCCAACTCCGAGTGCACTCTGGGGCGCCGATGTCATGACTGGATATCAAGCAGTCATTGGAATTCTCGCCGCCATTGAATCACGTCACCAGACTGGCACCGGTCAACATGTTGAAATCGATATGTTGTCAGTCGTTATGGATTGCCAACTTCAAGAGATTGTAACTTTCTTAAACACTGATCGTATGCCAACTCGTATGGAAGAACGAAGCGCGCATGCATCTATACCAGCACCATATGGCGTGTATAAGACAAAAGATGCTTGGCTGACTTTGGCCATGGTGCCGCTCTCAATTCTCGGCGAAGTTCTAGATAATGATTTCCTGCGCACCCTGACGCACTACAACGACGGACATAAACATCGTGATGAAATTTATAAGCTAATTCGACATAGTTTCCAAGAAAAGACCACTGCTGAGTGGATTGAAATCTGTGACCGTGTTGGGGCCTGGTGTGGTCCGGTGTATAACTACGAAGAGCTTGTGAAAGATCCACATATCGTTGAAACAAAGTACATCTGGGAACAACCACAGTTGCGTGGTGGAAGTGCGAAAACTGTTCGCCCTCCAGTGCGTCTTTCTGATACTCCACCAACTATTCGCCGCGGTGCACCTGCTTTAGGTGAACATACAAAGGAAATTTTGATCGACCTTCTTGGAATGCCAGCTACGAAGGTTGAAGAGCTCATTAAATCTGGCGCCGTCGGAACAGTGAAGGAGTGAGAAATGGCTACACCACTTACAGGGCAGGTCGATTTTGAAGTTCATGGAAAAGTCGCACACCTCATACTCAATCGCCCGGAAAAGATAAATGCGATGACGGTAACCATGGATGAGCAGATGAATAGCTACATCTACGAGATTAATAACAACTTAGAAATCCGCTCAGTTCTTCTTTATGGCAAAGGTGAGAAAGGATTTTGTGCTGGCAGCGATCTCACTGATTTGGGAGAGTATGGAAGTAATTGGGAGTATCGCAACCGCTTTGATCGCAATCTTGATTATGCCCGTGCTATTTGGCTCATTAAGAAACCTGTCGTTGCATCTTTACACGGGTGGGTAATTGGTGGTGGACTTGAAATGGCTTGTGCCTCAGATATTTGCGTGGCTTCTCCAGATGCAAAGTTTTTGGCCGGTGAAATTCGCTGGGGTTGGCATGGTGGATCAGGCCAGACTCAATTGCTTTCACACAGAGTGGGCCCTGGAAATGCCTCACTGTTTCTATTGCATGGAGAACCTGTCTTGGCAGCGGATGCACTTCGCATGGGCTTGGTCCAAGAGTTGGCATCAAGAGAAGAAGTGCTCAATCGCGCCATTGTTATTGCAGAATCTATCGCCGAGAAAGCTCCCATTGCAGCTCAAATGACTAAGCACATGGTGCGAATCTCCCAAAGCATTCCACTGGAAACTGGACTGCTCTATGAAAATGACTCCTTTGCATACTGCATGACAACCGAAGATGCAGCTGAAGGTCAAAAAGCATTTGCAGAAAAACGTAAACCAGAATTTAAGGGACGGTAGAAAAATGACTCAGGCACCCGCACTCCCATCGCGAGAAGACAGACTTCGACTTCTAGAAAAGGTAGGCAAGTCCCTACTGGCAATGCCGTACAAGAGTTGGAATTTTGGCGACTCCACAGGATTTGAGGGGATTCTGGAAGCAGGCCGATTGCTCGAAGATCCCGCTTATTTTTCATTTGCAAATGGATGGATTCGCTCCTGGGCAAGCCGCCCAGAACCATTTAGACGCCTTGATTGCACGGCTCCTGGTGTTGCGATGGTGGAAATTGCGCACGAGACGAAAGATAAAGAGATTATCCAATCACTCAATCTTTTGGCCACATATTTAATGAGTCGTACAAAAGACCGTGGAATTTATGACACCTGGGAATCACTCTGTTTGATCCCACCATATGGTGGGGAAGAGCTTCCAACAAATGAAGCAAAGTGGCTCGCAAACCCACCAGGGGGAACATGCATCGACTGTCTTCACTTTGATCCACCATTTTTCACCGCACTGGGTAAAGAAACGGGTAGAGAAGATTTGGTTACCGTTGGAGTCGAACAGGCACACGCATATATAGATGCGCTACAAAAAGAAAATGGAATCTTTGATCACTTCTTTATGAATGGAGTCGAGGGAACTTGGGCACCGGGCTGGGGTCGTGGCCAAGGATGGGCCTTACTCGGAATGATGGATGTGCTAAAGAGCATTTCACTCAATCATCCGGGACGCAAGAAAATTGAAGATGCATCAACAAAGCTGATTTACGCCATGATCAAGCTACAGCGCGAGGATGGCCGCTGGTGGTGTGTTGTTGATAGTGAACGCTCAGGTGAAGAGGGTTCAACTGCAGGCTTTATGGCAACTGGTTTTGCGCGCGCAATCAAACTTGGAATAGTTGATGAATCGATTGTGAAACCAGCCATGATTAAAGCACTTGCCGGAGTGATTGCAGATACAGATTCTGCCGGTGAACTTCAAAATGTGACTGCCGCAGTTATGGCATCAACCCGAAAGTCGCATTATGAATTTACTCCACGTGGATTCTCAGTGCCTTGGGGACAAGGACCCGTTGCACTTGCTATCTGCGAAACGGATTCACTCCTATGAAAACTAAGATGGCTCGCAACCTGCCAACCCAGATTGTCATCTCACTTGGCAACCAGATTGTTTCTGGTCAGATTGCCCCGGGCTCAGTGATCACATCTGACGTGCTAGAAGCTCAATTTGGAGTCAGTCGCACCGTAGTCCGGGAAGCGCTCAAAGTGCTTCACGACAAGGGCTTAACTCGTGCTCGCACCAAGACCGGAACGATCGTGCTGGAGCGTCATGAGTGGAATTTATTAGATCCTGATGTTATCTCTTGGCTGCAAGCATCTGGGCTTGGCCGAGAATTAGTTCGCGACTTAGAGGAAGTTCGAGCGAGTTATGAACCATGGGTGGCCCGAATTGCTGCCAAACGACGTGGAAGTAAAGATATCTCCGTCCTTAGCAATTCGTTAAAGAAAATGACGGATGCCTTTTATCAAGAAGGACCACAATCTGAAGCAATTGGTGAAGCAGACGCGGAATTCCACCAAGCTCTTTTGGATGCCACCCAGAATGAGTTGATGAAACGTATTGGAAAACTATTCATCCCACTTTTGAAAATTAGAGATGACATGGTTCGCCACGTTGTCGATGACGGAGACTTTCTGATTCAACATCAAGCAGTTCTGGATGCAATAGTTGAAGAAGATGCCGACCTAGCGGAGGCTGCAATGAAAGCCCTTCTCAGCCAAGCAATTCAAGCATCAACTGATGCCCGTAAGAAAACTCCACGATCATGAGCACTTTGCCAGGGTTACCAGATGAATTGCTCTATGAACAAGATGGAGCAGTTGCCACTATTACTTTAAACCGCCCAGAGAAGCTCAATACAATGACACCTGCAATGGGTAAGGCCATCATCCAATTAGTCACCTACATTAATAATGAGGATTCCATTCGCGTGGTTATCCTTACTGGAACTGGAAGCAGGGCGTTCTCGGCCGGAAGTGATATAAAAGTTCTTGATGACTATGGGTCAAATTGGCAGTTACGAAACCGGATTGATTACGCTCGCGAACTCTGGAAGATTCGTAAACCAGTAATTGCGAAAATTAGAGGCTATTGCATCGGCGGTGGACTCGAAATGGCGCTGATGTCTGATATTCGATATGCAACTCCCGATTCCAGATTTGCTGCTGGCGAAATAAAACTTGGGTGGCATGGAGGAGCAGGTAACACGCAGCTTCTTCCACGCGTGATGTCACCTGGCAGAGCACTTGAAATGTTACTAACAGGGGACATGGTGAGCGCAGCGGAAGCACAGGACTGGGGCCTGGTCGACCGAATTTTCGATGACGCTGATATCGATGTAAAGGTGGCCGATCTCGCAGCTCGAATCGCAGGAAATGCTCCTATTGCTTCAGAGCTCGCAAAACATCTAGTGCGAGTTTCAATGTCAACTGCCGTAGATGTTGGGCTGCAATATGAGAATGACACTTTCGCATATTGCTTCACAACTGAGGATAGCGATGAAGGTCGCGCTGCCTTTGCTGAAAAACGAAGACCTAATTTCAGAGGAAGATAGGAGAACGGTAAAAATGGAGATACTCCCAGGATTACATCGAATCGAATGTCCGATCGGGCCTCGTTATGTGGCTCTCTATGCCATCGTTGGCAAAGTTGATATTTTACTTGTCGATACTGGTTTTGATGGCTCAATTCGCGAAACCCTAGTTCCGTATTTTAAAGAGCATAATCTTTCACTGAGCAAAGTTCGATACGCCATTAATACACACTCAGATTACGACCATACTGGCGGCAATGGTGCGGTAAAAGAGCTGATGCCAAATGCGTTGGTATGTTGCGGCGAGCGAGATCGCCCGATGATTGAAGACCTTCAGCTGATGATTGATAATCGGTATAACGAATTTGCTCATGACCACGGGTTTGCAGAATCGCAAGAGGCAATCGATTTTATCCGCACCGTTGCATTTGAAAGTAAAATTGATATTGGCTTCGCGGGTAATGAGCGTATTGATTTAGGCGGACGCATGGTAGAGATACTCCATACTCCTGGGCATTCATGGGGGCATATATCTGTGCTCGATGAACAGACAGGTGCAGTCATTATCGGCGATGCGGTTTTAGGAGAGTCAGTTCTACTTGCCGATGGCGCTCCAGCATTTCCACCCACTTATAGATTCGTTGAGGCATATCGCTCAACGATTCGACTGTTGAAGGCTTATAAACCAAGTGAAGTACTTACCTCGCACTATCCACGATATCAAGGTCAGCTTGGTCTTGATTTTCTAGATATATCTCTTGCTTATACAGATCGAATTGAAAAAATCTGCTTCGAGACTCTTCAAGAAGTCGCTAAGCCGATAACCATGCTAGAACTGATTGAGATTGCACACACTCGAATGGGACCATGGCCAGATCCGGTATATAAATACCTGGTCTATCCCGTACTTGGACATCTAGAAGTCCTTGAATCGTATGGAAAGATCAAGAGAAGCAAAAATAGTGCAGGAATCGATACCTTTAGCGTCTAATACTTAATTAGTGTTAACGATTTTGAATGCTTCAGCGATTCGACCTTCGGGGAGTTCGCCTAAGACTGCATTACGTTGGCCCCATTCGCGCAACATTTCTTCAAGGTTATCCATATGCGAAGTCTGTGAAGCATGTTCTTTCAGCGCCGCTAATTTAAAGTGGAATGTGTCTGTGATATCAACGAAGTGATCTGGATGTGCGTGACCCTGCATCCAGACTTCTTTCACCTTCCACGGTTGCAAACCTTCTTTTGCTAGTAAATCTGTGAAGGCAAATGGGTTACGGGCATCTGGATAAACCGCTTGAATTGTGGCTTCACCTGCAGCTAAGTGATCTGGGTGGCTGGCACCGATGCGATCCCAATTGCGCTCAGGTGATTGGCAGATCATGCGATCTGGTTTCACACGGCGAATTTGTCTGACAATATCTTTGCGAAGGGCGATAGTAGGTTCCAGGTGACCATCGACATAGTTAAGGAATGTGACATCACTGATGCCGAGTGCGGCACATGCTGCGCGTTGTTCTCTTTGACGAACCGCAGGCATCTCTTCTTTGGTAAATCCAGATTCTTCGCCGCCCTGGTCGCCATTTGTGCAGAGCACATAAGAGACCTCAATGCCTTGCTTCACCCACTGGGCGATAGTTCCTGATGCTCCGAAATCTGAATCATCAGGGTGGGCGTTGATAACTAAAACGCGCTTGATCTCTGAATCTGCAATCGGCTCCATGATGCACCAGCCTAATAGACTCCGCGGCATGAGCGCGACCGACCCATTGCTAGCCGGACTCAATCCGCAGCAACAAAAGGCGGTTTCCCATGCCGGATCACCGCTGCTGGTGGTGGCAGGTGCTGGTTCCGGAAAGACGCGCGTGCTTACCCGCCGAATTGCATACATTATGGCTAGACGAGATGTGCGCCCCTATGAAATCTTGGCGATTACATTTACCAATAAGGCTGCTGGTGAGATGAAAGAGCGGGTCACTGAACTTGTTGGCCCGGTCGCAAAGTCAATGTGGGTCTCTACATTTCACTCATCGTGTGTGCGCATGTTGCGCCAAGAGGTTGAACGACTTGGCTATAGCAGCACCTTCAGTATTTATGACTCTGCCGATTCCCAGAAGCTCATCTCGCGAGTCATGGAGACGCTTAATCTTGATTCCAAGCGCTATCCAGTGCGTCAATTCCAGAATCTGATTTCTAACGCAAAGAACGAATTGCAGACGCCTTATGACTACTTAAGTCAGGCAAGCAATCAATTCGAAACTATCGTTGCTGATGTTTACACCCTCTACGAAAAGCGCCTGCAGCAAGCAAATGCCATGGATTTTGATGACTTAATTATGAAGACCGTTCAGGTATTGCAGAAGTTTCCCGAAGCTAAGGCGCGCTTTCGTTCTCGCTTCCGACATATTTTGATTGATGAATATCAAGATACAAATCATGCTCAGTATCAATTGGTAAAAGAACTCACAGGTGTTGAAGGTGACGGCTTCCCACTGGCAGAGCTCTGCGTCGTGGGCGATGCTGACCAATCAATTTATGGCTTTCGCGGGGCAACAATTCGAAATATTCTGCAATTTGAAGTTGATTATCCAAACGCAACGACAATCTTACTTGAACAGAACTATCGCTCAACCCAGAATATTCTCAGTGCAGCTAATGCAGTCATAACTAAGAACGAATCCCGCAAAGAGAAGAATCTCTGGTCAGATGCTGGATCTGGTGCACCACTGACTGGATACGTTGCAGAGTCAGAATATGATGAAGCTGAATTTATTAAGAATGAGATTCGTTCACTACAGGATATGGGCCACTCAAACCCAGGTGATACCGCCATCTTCTATCGCACAAATGCGCAATCTCGTATCTTTGAAGAAGTATTTATGCGTGCAGCAATTCCATACAAAGTCGTGGGTGGGCTGCGCTTCTATGAACGCAAAGAGGTAAAGGACCTACTGGCATACCTCCGGGTACTGGCCAATCCTGACGATGAAGTTTCGCTGCGCCGAGTTATTAACTTTCCTAAGCGAGGTATTGGAGATCGAGCACTAGAAGAAGTTGAACTGTTCGCCGAATTACACGGAATTTCATTCTGGAACGCCCTCTTGCGAGTAACAGAGGCAACAGCGGTGCCTAATAAGGCTGCACAGTCGATTGCGACCTTTACATCGATGCTCACCGCTCTGCAAACGCTCGTGGAAGCTAAGACCAAACCGTCGGTGATTATTGAAGCGGTGCTTGAGCAATCTGGATTGCTGACAGAACTTGAAGCGAGCACAGATCCGCAAGATGAAGTTCGCGTAGAGAACCTGAAGGAACTTGTTTCAGCCTCGATGGATTATGAAGAGCGCCCCTTTGAAGAACTGATAGAGGATGAAGAGATCTCACTGTCAGGATTTCTTGAGAAAGTTTCACTTGTGGCAGATGCTGATGAAATTCCAGATGGGCAAGATCATGGGGGAGTTGTTACCTTAATGACTCTACACACCGCTAAAGGTTTGGAATTTCCAACAGTTTTTCTCACAGGGATGGAAGATGGAATATTCCCTCATGCTCGCACACTTGATGACCCGAAAGAGATTGAAGAAGAGCGCAGACTTGCCTACGTGGGACTGACGCGTGCAGAAAAACGCCTCTACATATCCCGCGCCGAATATCGCTTAACTTTTGGAACTCCTAAATACAACCCGGCATCACGATTCCTGGATGAGATTCCTGCTGAACTTATTGAATGGAATAGCGAAGCTCGTTCATCTTTTGCATCCTCATCCGGTGTGAAGAAATCCAGAGTTCCATCAGGACCTCCGCCGCGAGCAACTGGAAAGAAATCGACAGCGATGGCTCTTGTAGTTGGTCAGCGTGTGTCTCATGACACATTTGGACTTGGCACCGTTGTCGCACTTGCTGGGGAGGGCGATAAATCCGAGGCAACCATTAACTTCGGCGCCTACGGAGATAAACGCCTGCTGCTCCGATATGCCCCTGTCACAGCGCTATAAATTAAGCCTTTAGGATTAGGGCATAAATGTCCTGCTCATTAGCCACATCTGAAGGAGCCCTTTAGTGGATCTCTACGAATACCAAGCACGCGATCTCTTTGAAAAGCATAACGTTCCAGTATTACTAGGAGCAGTTGCTACAACGGCAGATCAAGCACACGATGCAGCCGCCAAGATGGGTGGCAAAGTTGTTGTTAAGGCACAGGTAAAAGTTGGTGGACGCGGAAAAGCGGGCGGCGTAAAGCTTGCAGTTGATGCTAATGATGCAAAAGAAAAAGCAGGCGCGATTCTTGGAATGGATATAAAGGGGCACACTGTTCATAAAGTGATGATTGCCCAGGCTGCTCCCATCGTTGATGAATATTATGTTTCGATACTTCTTGATCGATCTAACCGGACCTTTCTTGTGATGGCATCAGTTGCCGGCGGAATGGATATTGAAGAAGTTGCACATACTGCGCCAGAGAAATTAGCAAAGGTGCCAGTAAGCGCCGTTGATGGAATTTCATTAGCCAAGGCGAAAGAGATTGTTACCCAAGCTAAGTTCCCCGCAGATGTAGCGGAGCAAGTTGCCGATGTTCTAGTAAAACTTTGGGAAACATTCCAATCAGAAGACGCCACTCTTGTTGAAGTCAATCCACTTGTGAAGACAGAGGATGGTCGCGTTGTCGCACTTGATGGAAAAGTTACGCTTGATGAGAATGCTGATTTCCGCCAACCAGATCACGAAGCACTCGTTGATCACGATACTGCCAACGCGCTAGAAGCCGCTGCGAAAGAGAAGGGGCTGAACTACGTCAAGCTTGATAACGGTCAAGTTGGCATCATTGGAAACGGCGCCGGACTTGTGATGTCCACCCTCGATGTTGTTGCATATGCTGGAGAAAAATTCGGCGGAATGCGCCCAGCTAACTTTCTCGATATCGGTGGCGGAGCATCTGCCCAAGTAATGGCCGATGGACTCTCCATCATTCTTGGTGATTCAGATGTAAAGAGCGTATTGGTCAATGTCTTTGGTGGAATCACTGCCTGCGATGCTGTGGCAAATGGAATCGTTCAAGCACTTGAACTCCTTGGACCAAAGGCAACAAAGCCAATAGTTGTTCGACTCGATGGAAATAACGTTGTTGAAGGACGTGCAATTCTTAGCGCTGCTAATCACCCATTGGTGGAGCAGGCGCAGACTATGGATGGAGCAGCATCACGTGCTGCGGAATTGGCGGCAAAGTAATGTCAATCTTTATTAATTCAGCAAGCAAGATAATCGTTCAAGGTATGACTGGTTCTGAAGGAACCAAGCACACTCGCCGTATGTTGGCATCAGGTAGCAAAGTTGTTGGTGGAGTAACACCTGGCAAGGGCGGACAGTCAGTCGATATTGACGGAACCACACTTCCAGTATTTAACACAGTCGCGGAGGCAATGACTGCAACTGGAGCTAACGTTTCAGTGGCCTTCGTGCCGCCAAAGTTTGCCAAGGCAGCAGTCATTGATGCCATTGATGCAAAGATGCCGCTCGTTGTTGTTATCACTGAAGGTATCCCTGTGCACGATGCAGCATTCTTCTATGCCTACTCTCTTCAAAAGGGCACTACTCAAATCATCGGCCCTAACTGCCCAGGGTTGATTAGCCCGGAACAATCAAATGTTGGCATCATCCCTGCAGATATTACAAGGCGTGGACCTATCGGTTTGGTTTCAAAGTCAGGAACTCTTACCTATCAAATGATGTACGAGCTTCGAGACATCGGATTCTCAACAGCAGTAGGAATTGGCGGAGACCCAGTTATTGGAACCACCCATATTGATTGCCTTCGTGCATTCCAAGATGATCCTGAAACAACTGCAATCGTGATGATTGGTGAAATTGGCGGCGATGCGGAAGAGCGCGCAGCTGCATTCATCTCTGAATATGTCACCAAGCCAGTTGTGGGTTACGTTGCAGGATTCACCGCTCCTGAAGGAAAAACTATGGGACATGCTGGCGCGATCGTTTCTGGTTCATCAGGAACTGCTCAAGCTAAGAAAGATGCCCTTGAAGCTGCTGGCGTGAAAGTGGGACAAACACCAAGTGAAACTGCGCAATTAATGCGCGACATACTAGGTCGTTAATTCCACGATGCAACGCGTCCTCCTGGTCTCGTTGTCTCATGTATTTCGTAGCGCCGCGTTTCTTCTTCTTCCGTTCTCATTTGTCGCACTTGTCGCGTGGTCTACAGCCGGTAGCGCAAGTGGATCAACGACAGACCCCATCCGTGGCGCACTCTGGATTTGGCTTGGTGCGCACCACATTCCATTTCAGCTCTCACTTCCACCTACTGGTGTTGCTGGCTATCTCACCTACTTGCCGATGGGCGCGGTAGTTCTGCCATTTCTTATTATCCGCGCTTCATTTACCCGAGCCCTCGACAGACTTAAGGGTGATTACCACGATCTCAATATCGTCAGAGCTAACTTCTCAATTATTTATGCACTGCTTGTGACCATCTTGGCTTTCATCAGCAGATCTAACACGGTGGCAGCACAGTGGTATTTAGCCCCGCTCTTTGCATTTTCCATCGCTCTGATTTCAACCATGACAGTGGGTAATCGCGTAGTGCCATCACGCCCACTTCGAATGAGCACCCGAGTTTTATCAATACTGCTTGGAGTTTCATTCATTCTCATATCGGTACTTATCTTTGCTAATTTCTCTCAAGTTAAAAATATCTCTACCTCACTACAACCTGGAATCTTTGGCGGAGTGCTACTTCTCTTACTTAACATTCTCTATCTACCGAATGCAGCCATTGCTGCAGCATCTTATTTTTCAGGAACTGGATTGGCAGTGGGTGCCGGCACTCTGATTTCTCCGTATTGGTATCAGTTGGGGCAGATTCCAGCACTGCCGCTTCTTGGAATACTTCCTGTGGGCCGAGCACCGCTTGCACTGCTTGGAATACTTTTCTTCGTTGGTCTTGGTGCGCTCTTGGGGTATTTCACTTCCAACTTTGATATTCGCGCAATTGCCCAGAGCTACCTCTTCACAGTCATTGCTCTGGTACTTCTTGGCTATCTTGCAAGTGGATCACTCATCACCGCAGAGATGGGCGCCATGGGCGTTTCAATCTGGAAGTTCGCACTCTCAATCGGAATTGAAATGGGAATTGGCCTAGCTCTCACAATCCTAATTACCAATAAGGTATTAAATAGAGGCACTGCGTGAAGAGAGTTGTCATTCTTGCTTCGGGCAGCGGAACTCTGGCACAGGCAATCTTTGATGCGCGCACAACTACTTTGGCTGAGCTAGATATCGTCGCAGTTATCTCCGATAAAAAGGATGCTCAAGTTATTGACAGAGCAGAGGCAGCGCAGATTGAGTCTTATGTAATTCCTATGATGGCCGATCGAAGTCAATGGGACCGAGAACTTGAAACTCTTCTTGGCGCACTCAAGCCCGACCTTGTGGTCAGCGCTGGGTTCATGCGCTTACTTTCATCCCGGACTGTCGAAAAATTCAAGATCATCAATAGCCATCCATCTCTTCTGCCGCTCTTTCCTGGCGCACATGCGGTCCGTGACGCCCTGCAAGCAGGAGCCGCGCAGAGCGGAACAACAATTCATTGGGTTGATGCAGGTCTGGATACCGGGGAAGTAATCGCCCAAGAGCGATGCGACATACGCAGTGACGATACCGAAGAGTCGCTGCACGAGCGCATTAAGATTCTGGAACGAGGTCTCTTAGTTGCGACCATTGCTTCGATACTCGCTCTGCAGGAGAACAAGAATGGCTAATCGCAAACCAATACGCAGGGCGCTAGTAAGTGTCTATGACAAAGCGAGATTGCTCGAGCTTGGAAAAGTTCTGGCTGAAGCCGGAGTTGAAATACTTTCCACCGGCTCTACCGCCAAAACTCTGCAGGACGCTGGAATAGCAGTGACTGAAGTCAGTACCTACACCGGTTTCCCAGAAATTATGGGCGGTCGCGTCAAGACGCTGCACCCAAAGATTCATTCAGGAATTTTGGCAGATCAAAATAATCCAGAACACTTGAAAGCAATTGCAGATCTTGATATCGAACCCTTTGATCTTGTTGTCATTAACTTGTATCCGTTTGCAGCAACACTCGCCTCAGGTGCTGATTTTGCTGAATGTATTGAACAGATTGATATCGGTGGCCCATCGATGTTGCGCGGGGCAGCCAAGAACCATGGATCGGTTGCAGTTCTCTGTAATACATCGCAATATGACCATCTCTTTGCATCCATAAAGGCCGGTGGGTTTAGCGATGAGGAGCGAAAGTTACTTGCCCTCGAAGTCTTTCGCACAACAGCTGAATACGACCTCACCATCGCAAGCTGGCTTGGATCAACGATTAGTAGCGATATGCAGGATTTGGATTGGCTGGGTCTGATTTTCAAACGTGAGAATTCTCTTCGCTATGGCGAAAACCCACATCAGAGCGCTGCTATTTATCGAGGCGGTCCAAGTGGAATCGTTAATGCCGTGCAATCACATGGCAAAGAGATGTCATTTAATAATTATACCGATGCTGATGCAGCGTGGCGAGCGGCTTTGGATCATGCCGAGCCATGCGTGGCAATCATTAAGCACGCCAATCCATGTGGCATTGCAGTTGGAAAAGATATTGCGGATGCTTATACAAAAGCACATCTATGCGATCCAGTCTCAGCGTTCGGTGGAGTTGTGGCGGCAAATCGCACAGTTACTTCCGCGATGGCGAAGTCTCTATCCGAAGTATTTACTGAAGTAATTATTGCACCAGAATATGAAAGCGTGGCGCTAGAAATATTGAAACAGAAACCATCCATTCGAATTCTTACCTGCGCTCACACTCAAATCCCCCCTCTCGAAATTCGCCCGGTATCAGGTGGCATATTGGTACAAGAGACTGATCTCATTACCGCCCAAGGAGATGATCCAAAGAATTGGAAGCAGGTATCAGGTGCTGCACTTTCACCAGATGTATTACGCGATCTGGTATTTGCCTGGAGAGCTGTTCGCGCCGTTAAGAGCAATGCCATTCTTCTTGCTAAAGATGGCGCAGCAGTAGGAATCGGAATGGGGCAGGTAAACCGGGTTGATTCTGCAAAGCTTGCTGTTGATCGCGCAGGATCTCGGGTTGCTGGAAGTGTGGGCGCATCGGATGCATTCTTCCCATTTGCTGATGGCCTTGAGATTCTTACCCAAGCTGGGGTGATAGCAATCGTGCAACCGGGTGGCAGTGTTCGTGATGAGGAAGTTATTGCTGCTGCGTCTAAGGCAGGAATAGCGATGTTCTTTACTGGAACCCGACATTTCTCGCACGCATAGAGCAGCGATTAAGATAGAGCCATGAGCGCGCAAATACTTGATGGCAGAGCACTTGCCGCATCAATTAAGAAAGACCTTGCTGCGCGCACGCTGGCTTTGAAATCCAAGGGAATTACTCCGGGCCTTGGAACCATCTTGGTGGGCGATGATCCTGGTTCGCATTCTTATGTTGGCGGAAAACATAGAGATTGCCAAGAAGTAGGAATCAATTCGATACGAGTAGATCTTGCCGCAACTGCAACGCAAGCAGATGTACTTGCTGCCGTTAAAGAGTTAAATGCCGCAAAGGAGTGCACTGGATATATTGTGCAACTTCCACTTCCGGCTTCAATTAATACTCAACTTATTCTGGAAGCAATCGATCCCGCAAAAGATGCCGATGGTTTGCACCCACTTAATTTAGGTCGCCTCGTTGCGGGGCACCAAGCGCCGCTGCCATGCACTCCGCGCGGCATTGTTGAATTGATTAACCACTATAAAATTCCACTGTCGGGTGCAGAAGTTGTTGTTATCGGGCGCGGACTCACAGTAGGGCGTCCGCTAGGCCTGTTGCTTACGCGCAAGAAAGAGAATGCAACTGTCACATTGACCCACACTGGTACCAAAGATTTGGTTGCTCACACAAAGCGCGCCGATATTGTGATTGCAGCTATTGGACAACCACACTTCTTGAAAGCCGAGATGATTAAGCCCGGGGCAGTAGTCCTCGATGTTGGAATCTCACGCACAGATGCTGGACTCATTGGCGATGTTGATCCCGGTGTATTCGACGTCGCATCATTTGTTGCACCGATGCCAGGCGGAGTTGGCCCCATGACTCGCGCGATGTTGCTCATGAATGTAGTTGATGCATGCGAGCGATAAACGCCCTACAACTTCGCATTGCATACATAGTGATCTCACTGGGAGTTCTCTTTGGTATTGCAGGATTTGTCCGCACCGGAGCGCTGCTTATTTCAGCAGGCACAGGTGTGATTGCTCTCTCGCAGTGGGGGGCTCGCTCCTTCGAGCGCTATCTGCCGCTAACGATAGCGGTGGTGCTTTTTGGGCTGGCAATTGCACTTCCTAATGGGTTGTAGAATTCTCTCGACATCAAGATAAAACCAAATCAATTAAAGGGATAGCGTCATGACAAAGAAAGTCACCGTTGTAGGTGCAGGTTTCTACGGATCAACCACAGCACTTCGTTTAGCTGAATACAACATCTTTGATGAAGTTGTGCTCACCGATATCCTTGAAGGAAAGCCAGAAGGCTTGGCCCTTGATATGAACCAATCTCGCTCCATTGAAGGTTTTGAAACGCGCATTACTGGCGCAACAACTACAGCTGAGGGCGCTGGCTACGAAAAGACTGCCAACTCTGATGTTGTGGTCATCACCGCAGGCCTTCCACGTAAGCCTGGAATGAGCCGCATGGATTTAATTGGCGTTAACGCCGGAATCGTTCGTGGAGTAGCAGAAAATATTGCAAAGCATTCACCGAATGCAGTCATAATCGTGGTCTCTAATCCACTCGATGAAATGACAGCCCTGGCACAGCTTGCTACCAACTTTCCTAAGAACCGCGTGATGGGTCAAGCAGGAATGCTTGATACTGCACGCTTTACCAACTTTGTCGCAGAAAAACTTGGAGTTCCAGTTTCCTCAGTTAAGACTCTGACACTGGGTTCACATGGAGACACCATGGTTCCGGTTCCAAGTCGTTGCACAGTAAATGGCGTGGCACTTTCTGAGAAGCTATCCCAGACTGAAATTGATGAACTAGTTGATCGCACACGTAATGGTGGCGCTGAAGTTGTTGCTCTTTTGAAAACTGGCTCTGCTTACTACGCACCATCTGCTGCAGCTGCGCGTATGGCTAAAGCAGTAATCGAAGATTCAGGTGATGTCATGCCTGTGTGTGCATGGGTTGATGGCGAATACGGAATTTCCGGTGTCTATCTCGGCGTTGAAGCAGAGATTGGCAAGGGAGGCATTTGCAAAGTTGTCGAGAGTGCGCTGACTGATTCAGAAGTTGCCTCACTGAAGGAAGCAGCAGAAGCTGTTCGTGCAAAACAAGCAGACGTTCAAACACTGTAATTGAGTAGAAGCTAATCGGGAGAAGATAATGTCAAAGATTAAAGTAGAAGGAACAGTTGTTGAGCTCGATGGCGATGAGATGACTCGTATCATCTGGCAGTTCATTAAAGACAAGCTGATCCTGCCTTACCTCGATGTGAACCTTGAGTACTACGACCTTGGCATGGAACATCGCGATGCAACCGATGATCAAGTCACAATCGATTCTGCTCGCGCAATCCAGAAGCATGGTGTGGGAATCAAGTGCGCAACTATTACTCCTGATGAAGCTCGTGTAAAAGAATTTGACCTCAAGAAGATGTGGAAGTCTCCTAACGGAACTATTCGCAACATCCTTGGTGGCGTCATTTTTCGTGAGCCAATTATTATCAGTAATGTTCCACGCTTAGTTCCACACTGGACTAAGCCAATTGTTATCGGCCGCCATGCTTTCGGTGATCAATACCGTGCCACAGATTTCAAGGTACCGGGAGCTGGAAAGCTCACTCTCTCATTTGTGCCAGAAGATGGTTCTGCCCCACAAGAATTCGAAGTCTTCGACTTCAAATCTTCAGGTGTAGCAATGGCTATGTATAACGTCGATGACTCCATCCGCGACTTCGCCCGTGCCTCACTGAACTACGGACTACTTCGTAAGTTCCCCGTCTACCTCTCAACAAAAAACACAATTCTTAAGGCTTACGATGGACGTTTCAAAGATATCTTTGAAGAGATTTATCAAGCAGAGTTCAAGACTGAATTTGATGCAGCAGGAATTTGGTATGAACACCGTCTGATTGATGACATGGTTGCCATGTCACTGCGCATGGAGGGTGGATATGTCTGGGCATGTAAGAACTACGACGGAGATGTGCAATCAGATACCGTCGCCCAGGGTTATGGCTCACTCGGTCTCATGACATCTGTGCTGATGACTCCAGATGGAAAAATCTGCGAATCTGAGGCAGCTCACGGAACAGTGACTCGCCACTACCGCGACCACCAAGCAGGTAAAAAGACTTCCACAAACCCAATCGCTTCCATCTTCGCCTGGACTCAAGGCCTTGCCCACCGCGCAAAGCTTGATAACAACGCTGAGCTTGCTAAGTTCACAAAAACTCTCGAGCGAGTATGTATTGAAACGGTAGAACAGGGAAAGATGACTAAAGATTTAGCGGTACTCATTTCTAAAGATGCGCCGTACCAAACAACGGAGCAGTTCCTTGACTCAATTGATGAGAACCTTAAGAAAGTAATGGCTTAAATCAATTGCTAAATCAGGACTCTGGTGCGATAGCACTTGTCGGTTCTGGCGAATATTCAGTGCAGATGCAGGAGCTAGAAACCGAGCTCCTGCATTTAGCTATTTCACGGGGTAAGAAAAACCATTTCATACAGATTCCAACTGCTTCATCCCATGAAGGGCAGTCGCGCCGCGAACATTGGCAATCACTAGGCAAAGAACAGTCAGATCGCATCGGAAGCTATTGCATTTACTTACCTATTCATGAACGTGAAGATGCCTTTAACCCTGACTTCCTAGATCTCATCGCAGATGCTGGGCTTATCTATTTTTCTGGGGGCGACCCACACAGAGTTGCCGAAATTTTTAGCGGTTCACCACTGTGGGAGGAAATCATTAAGCAGTGGAATACAGGAACTTCACTTGCTGGCTGTTCAGCGGGGGCTATGGCCTTTGGTGGCGCCATTATGGGCCTGCGTCGCTCCAGCCATAGTCCAGGGCTATCACTCTTGCCAGATATTGAAGTGATTCCTCACTATGACAAAATGTTAGGTTGGCTGCCAGATCGAGTTGCATCCTTTGTTCTGCGATCTGATTCCGAGTCCGCACTTCTTGGAATAGATGAATACACCGCGCTTGTGCATACCGATTCATGGCGGCGTGTGGGACGCGGCAAAGTACATCTTCTGCGTGGATCACTAGATTTCACAGAATAAGAAACCCGCCGTAGAAAACTACGACGGGCCACTTACTTAAGTACTTCTTTGATTAATTAATTCGTAATCCTGTTACTGAATCGAAGAGATGCACCGCACCTGGCAGGTTGGCCACAGTAACTGTCTGGCCCGCCTTTGGTGGGTTCTTTGGATCCCAGCGCACAATTACTTGGGCGCCTTCATCGACAACATTGGCAAATTGAATGCTTGCATCGGCCGGCTTTCCATAGACAAATGCATCAGAGCCAAGTTCTTCCACAACTTCAACATGAACTTGGAATCCCTTATCTGCTGGAATCAATCCTTCAGGGCGAATTCCCACCGTCACAGTTGAACCTGCTGAAGCTGGAACATCGATATCAAGATCCCCAAGATGTGCCTTACCGCCAGATACTGGAGCAACGAGCAAATTCATTGCAGGTGAACCAATGAATCCAGCAACGAATGCGTTACCTGGCTTGTCATAGAGATTACGAGGTGTATCAACCTGCTGCAGGAGTCCATCTTTAAGAACTGCAACGCGATCGCCCATTGTCATTGCTTCCACTTGGTCGTGAGTGACATAGACAGTGGTGATTCCGAGACGGCGTTGGAGAGCGGCGATTTGGGTACGAGTTGCAACACGCAACTTCGCATCAAGGTTTGAGAGTGGTTCATCCATAAGGAAGACCTGTGGTTCGCGAACAATTGCTCGACCCATTGCAACGCGCTGACGCTGACCACCAGAAAGAGCCTTTGGCTTGCGCTCTAGATATGGTTCAAGGTCAAGTAGCTTTGCAGCTTCACGAACGCGCTTATCTCGTTCAGCCTTATCGATACCGGCAATTTTTAGAGCGAAGCCCATATTTTCTGCAACGGTCATGTGTGGGTAGAGCGCATAGGACTGGAAGACCATTGCGATATCGCGATCTTTTGGTGCGACATTTGTAACATCGCGATCACCGATAAGAATTCGACCACCGTCGATTTCTTCTAGACCGGCAAGCATGCGAAGAGATGTTGACTTTCCGCATCCTGATGGTCCGACGAGTACTAAGAACTCACCATCTGCGACGGTGAGGTTGAGCTTATCTACAGCAGGAGTTGTAGTTCCTGGATAGATACGTGATGCATTTTCGAATACGACTGATGCCATTTTTTCACTTTCCTTATCCGGGCAGGTACGTGCCCGACGATCCGTGGAGTAAGGCGCTGGTCGGTTGACCAGCGTGGCTAAGGGTATGTCAGCGGCGGGCGAGAGGCAATTACGCTCGGTAGACTTCTCTCATCATGGAAAGTCACCCGAGTACCTCACTTCTTGCCTCCATTCTTATAGTCGTTGCCCTCATCATTACCGCTGCGCTCTTTGTAGCTGCCGAGATAGCACTTATCTCACTTCGCGAAAGTCAGGTTAAGCAATTAGCGCTGCGTGGAAAACGTGGAGCACTTGTTGCAAAATTAGCTTCGAATCCAAATCGACTTCTTGCAGCTCTTCAAGTCGGCGTGACAGTTACTGGTTTTCTCTCTGCCGCGCTGGGTGCGGAAAAACTTGGCGTATATGTAATACCGTGGCTTGAGGAATTAGGCCTAGCTGAAAAATCTGCGTCAACGGCATCACTGATTGGTGTCACACTTGTTATCGCATACTTCTCACTTGTATTTGGAGAACTCGTCCCAAAGCGGCTAGCGCTATTTCGGGCAGAGCAGATTTCTCTAGCATCTGCCCCTGTCGTAGACGTAATTGCAAAACTCTTCCGCCCAATTATCTGGGTTCTCTCTCATTCAACAAATCTGGTTGTACGCCTCTTTGGTATCGATCCAAAAGAGCAGCGCACAGCCATTTCTGAAGAAGAGCTACTTGATCTTGTTGCTGGCCATGCTGCTCTTACTGAAGAAGAGCGCGATATTGTGGAAGAAGTATTTAACGCATCAGAACGACAAGTGCACGAAGTTATGGTTCCTCGCACAGAAGTAGATTTCATGGATGCTTCACTGACAGTTGGAAAAGCAATCGCACTTGCTATCGAAAAGGCACACTCTCGATATCCGGTCGTGCGCGGATCATCTGATGAAGTGATTGGATTTATCCATGTTCGCGATCTCTTAGATACCAGCCTTGCTAATTCAAATGCAAAAATTCAAGAGCTTGCCCGAAACATCATGTATCTGCCAGGTACAAAAGCAATTTTGCCCGCCCTGACTGAGATGCGAAAGCAACGCCAGCACCTTGCCATAGTTCTAGATGAGTACGGCGGAACCGATGGCATCATCACCCTAGAGGATCTGGTGGAGACTTTGATTGGCGATATTCGCGATGAATATGATTCTGATGAGCTAGAAATTTCGAAAGAATCTCATACTGGGGATTTCGAAATTGATGGCCTGATTTCACTTGAGGACTTACGTGAAGAGTCCGGCGTTGAGTTACCCGAAGGTCCATATGAGACCGCAGGCGGATTTGTGATGCACTACCTGGGTCGTATTCCTGTTGAGCAGGACATCGTTGGAGTAAACGGAGTGCGAATTACGGTGCTTTCCATGGAAGGTAAGCGCGCAGGTCGACTATTAATCTCACGTAACTACTAAGGCGTGCGAGAATTACACCCATGAAGCGCGTCTTATCAGGAATTCAACCCACCAGTGATTCCTTCCATCTTGGAAATTATCTCGGCGCCGTAAAGCAATGGGTTGAGTTACAAGATGGCCATGATGCTTTCTACTGCATCGTTGATCTACATGCTCTTACTGTTGAGACAGATCCAGCACTTCTTCGAAAGCGCACACTCGCCTCAGCTGCTCAGTTAATCGCACTCGGTATTTCACCCGATAAATCAACACTCTTTGTTCAATCGCAAGTTCCGCAACATAATCAATTGGGTTGGATTATGGAGTGCCTCACTGGTTTTGGTGAAGCAAGCCGTATGACGCAATTTAAAGATAAGTCCTCTAAATCTGGCGCCGATTCTTCTCGCGTTGCTCTCTTTACATACCCCATGCTGCAAGCCGCAGATATCTTGCTCTATCAAGCACACTTTGTTCCGGTCGGTGAGGATCAACGTCAACACATAGAACTCACTCGCGACTTAGCAGGGCGATTTAACTCACGTTACGGCCAGACATTCCAATTACCTGAAGCCTATATTTTAAAGACCGCTGCGAAAATTAATGATATTCAAGAACCTACAGCCAAAATGAGTAAGTCATCAGGAGCTGTTGCTGGCGTCATTGAGATTATGGATTCACCTGAGGCAAACCTTAAAAAGATTAAGAGCGCGGTCACTGATGCTGGGCGCGAAGTTACATTCGACGCGGTCGAAAAGCCTGGCATCAGCAACCTGCTCACTATCCATTCAGCGTTGTCTGGAAGGTCAATTGCAGACCTTGAAAATGAGTTTGCTGGCAAGGGTTACGGTGATTTCAAGGGCGCTGTTGCCGAAGTAGTTGTTGAATACTTGCGCCCAATTCGCACTCGAGCACTTGAGCTTCTAGAAGATGAAACACATCTGCTTGATATTTTGCACCAAGGATCGGCTAAGGCCCGCACAGTTGCTGAAGCAACTCTTAAAGAAACGTATAAGAACTTAGGAGTAGTTCTTTAATGAAGCTGCGGCTTGTACTGGCTGTTGCTCTTATCTTCGGTGTACTCACACCAGCCCCCAGCTCGGCAGATATAGTGACCATTGGAGTTGCCTACGACCTCGGTGGGCGCGGAGATAAATCATTTAATGATGCCACTGCAGCAGGACTAGAGAAAGCAAAGAAATCTCTCGACTTCGATGTTGAAGCAGTTGTTACCGATGGCACCTCTGAAGATCGGGACAAGAGAATTCGTAGCTTGATTGCAAAGAAGTGTGCCTTGATTATCGCTGTTGGCGGCGGGTATGGACCAACCTTGCAAGCACTCGCCTTTGAATTTCCCGACACACAATTTGCCATCATCAATGATGCCAGCGTTGCTGCAGTCAATGTCAGCTCTATCATTTTCGCCGAAACTCAAGGCGCCTACTTGGCAGGTTTTAGCGCTGCACAAATTTCACAGACCGGTAAGGTTGCGATGATTGCCAATACAAATCAGGCAGATTTATTTAAAGATGGTTTTAGTGCGGGAGTTCTAGCCAGCAAGAAGAAAGTTATCCCGGTCGTGAAATATGTTTCTGGCTCCTTCTCATTAGCGGCAAGTCAGGTGATTTCTGTTGGGGCAGATGTCATTTACTTGAGCACCCAGGGATCCGATGCTGAAGTATTCAAGGTAATAGTTTCCAATAATGTGAAGAAGGGTGCCAAGAAAGTCGCACTCATTAATATCGAGCCAGATCAATACTTAGCGGTGACTAACCAAACCAAGAAGTATTTGGCCGCAACGGTTGTAAAGCGAGTGGATAAGGCAATTATTGACATCATCTCTAAGTCGCTTTCAGGTGATCAATTTCTGGATTATCTCGACCTCGATGCCGGACTATTTGGCAGCCGATATGGCATAAATGGCGGCGGAATCGAATTCACCGTCCGATCCAAGGAGCTATTAGCTAAGAGTGATGCAATTAATATCGCAGCCGCAGTAGCTGAAAAAATCACCGCGTAGCGCTCAACTTCAACTTTAGAGTTTTCCTAACTGTTACATGCCACGCCCAGGCATTTGAGTCTCAATTCTTGGGGATTAATCGAATCAACTACTAGGCTGCGCCAAAAGCAACATCTACTCATTCCTTGGAGGAACCTTGAAGAAGACACTTAAGTTTGTAGCAGTTTTCGCTGCTGCAGCTCTCGCATTCGGCGTTTCAGCGCCAGCTGCAAATGCAGCAGCAACAAAAGCTTGTTTAGCACTTGATACTGGTGGCGTTGACGATAAGTCATTTAACGCATCAGCATGGGCTGGAGCTCAGGCTGCATCTAAAGCTAACTCAGCAATCACAGTTAAATACTTGTCGGCTACCTCTGATGCTGACTACGCACCAAATATTAAGAAGCTTGTAGACGAGAAGTGCAACATCATCGTTGGTGTTGGATTCCTTATCAACGGAGCAATTGTTGCGGCTGCTAAGGCAAACCCGACAGTTCACTTTGCAATCGTTGATCAGGATGGCGAAGATCATGGAGCAGACGGATCTGTCTACCCAGGAACAAAGTTCGCTAACTTGAAGCCACTTCAGTTCTCAACAAATGAATCATCATTCCAAGCTGGTTACCTTGCCGCTGGTGTGTCAAAGACCGGCAAAGTTGCAACATACGGCGGACTTAACATCCCACCTGTCACAATCTTCATGGATGGGTTCGCTAAGGGCGTTGCCCACTACAACAAGGTTAAAGGAACGAAAGTCACTGTTCTTGGATGGGACACTGTTAAGAAGGATGGGACAATGGTAGGCGGATTCGGAGATTCAGCTAAGGCGCTACAAATCTCGAAGAACTTCGAACAACAGGGCGCAGATGTCATCTTCCCAGTTGCTGGTGGTCTTGGTGGAGCAACAGCTGGAAACTCAATCACATCAAAGAAGTCTGTGGTTATCTGGGTTGATAGTGATGGCTTCGTAGCAGCACCTCAATACAGAAAAGTCCTTCTTACATCTGTTGTCAAGGGTGTAGGAACTTCTGTAGAAGCGGTCATCAAAGATGAAGCGGCTGGAAAATTCTCAGCTACTGGTTACAACGGTAACCTGAAGAATGCTGGAACTTTCCTTGCTCCATACCATGATCTCATCCGTATGGTTCCAACAGCTCTTCGCACCGAAGTTACTAAACTCAGTGCAGATATTCGCAACGGAAAGGTTTCTGTTAAGTAATTAACTAAGAAATCACTTAAAAGTGACCTAGCGCCTCGGTGCTAGGTCACTTTCTTTTTCAGAATCATTCGAATTTAACTTTCTTATCTCCGTCAAAACTAGTAGATTTACTCGCATGTCACTTGAGTTGCGCGGAATCACCAAGCGATTCGGTTCTCTTATTGCTAATGACTCCATAGATCTTGCTGTGGCAGATGGCGAGATTCACGCCATTCTTGGGGAAAATGGTGCTGGAAAATCCACCCTGATGAATATCGTCTATGGATTACTTGCACCAGATCAAGGAACGATTTCGGTTAATGGCAAAGTTATTACAGTAAATTCCCCCTTGGACGCATTAGCGGCAGGAATTGGAATGGTTCACCAGCACTTCATGCTTATTCCAGTCTTTACAGTTGCCGAAAATATTGTCTTAGGACATGAGAAGACTCGTGGACCAGGACTTTTGGACTTGGAGAGTGCGCGCAAGGAGATTTTGCGAGTATCGGATGAATACAATTTTGAAATTGATCCAGATGCTCTTATTGAAGACTTACCGGTTGGTTTGCAGCAGCGAGTAGAAATTATCCGAGCACTTATTTATGACGCGAAGGTTTTGATTCTCGATGAGCCTACCGCAGTGCTTACTCCCCAAGAGACTGATGAACTGCTAAAAAATATGAAGAAACTTAAAGATAAAGGAACTTCGATTGTTTTTATTACGCACAAACTACGAGAAGTGAAAGAAGCGGCCGATAAAATCACAATCATTAGGCGCGGCAAGGTTGTCGGGACCGCTTCCCCTTCAGCATCACAAGAAGAGTTGGCATCGCTCATGGTGGGGCGCCCTGTATCGCTGGATGTAGATAAAAAAGCGCCTCAAGTAGGAACCGTTACTCTCGGTGTGAAGAATTTGAGTATTTCAGATCACACAGGACGAACTTTGGTGAGGGATGTTTCTTTTGAGCTACGCGCTGGCGAGGTACTTGCAGTTGCTGGCGTGCAGGGTAACGGACAGACCGAGCTTGCCGAAGCAATCGTGGGATTACAGGAACATGTCAGTGGTTCGATTTTCTTTGATGGGAAGGATATATCGAATAAGAGTGTGAGAGATGCCCTTCATGCTGGAATCGCCTTTGTGCCAGAGTCTCGAGAGGAAGATGGACTTATTGGCTCATTTAGTATCGAAGAGAATCTAATTCTCGATGTTCACGACATGTCTCCCTATGCAAAAGGCCCAGTCATTTCGCGGAGCGTAGTGGCACAGGAAGCGCAGAAGAAGATTGCCGAGTTCGACATTCGAACTCAATCAGCCAAAGATCCTGTCTCCTCACTATCTGGAGGAAATAAGCAGAAGGTGGTTCTTGCACGTGAACTTTCTCGATCAGTTAACTTGGTGGTTGCCTCACAGCCAACACGAGGACTTGATGTGGGCTCAATTGAGTTTGTACACGAAAGAATCATCGCCGAACGCGATTCTGGTCGAGCGGTCCTACTTTTTAGCACCGAACTTGATGAAGTAATTGCGTTAGCAGATCGCATAGCGGTGATGTACCGCGGTGAATTTATCGCCATTGTCCCAGCAGATACTTCTCGTGCTGACTTGGGGCTATTAATGGCTGGAGTGAAGCTGTGAAGTTGAAAAAACTGCTACTACCTTCACTATCTTTCATGTTGGCTCTAATCGTGAGTGGTCTTCTAGTTGCATTTACAGATGCACAGGTATTGGCTCTCAAAAATAATCCCCTCTCCATGATCAGTAAAGCAATCTCGACCGCAGGTAATGCATATTGGGCACTCTTCCGAGGGTCTATCTTTGATCCTCAGCTAGCGGAAAGCCGTTTCTGGGAAGGGTTCTATCCCCTCTCAGAAACGTTAGTTGCGGCGTCACCTCTGATTCTCACAGGATTATCAGTTGCACTTGCTTTTCGTGCCGGACTTTTCAATATTGGAGCACAAGGACAGTTCATTGCAGGTGCAATTGGAGCCAGCTGGGTTGGATTTACTTTTGAACTACCAGTGGTTCTCCACGCGATACTGGCGATTTTAGCTGCACTGTTATTTGCTGGTATCTATGGAGGTTTTGTTGGGCTTCTTAAGGCGCGCACCGGTGCCCACGAAGTGATTGTGACAATCATGCTCAATTACGTTGCAGGATATTTCCTCTTGTGGCTTCTCAGCACAACTGCCTTCTTGCGGCTGGGACGTCAAGATCCATTAGCTCCTGAAGTACGTGAGAGTGCTCGGCTTCCTCATTTGTTTGGACCAGAGCTGAGGGCTAATTTCGGATTTATTATTGCGCTAATAGCTGCGGCAGTTATTTGGTGGCTACTTAATCGAAGCACATGGGGTTTCAGGTTTAGAGCGGTCGGCGCAAATGCATCAGCGTCTCGCACCGCAGGTATTTCCGTTGCGCGAGTGACAACTTCGGTCATGTTTATTGCTGGAGCTCTCGCTGGGCTTGGTGGAGCTGTTCAGGTTTTAGGTTCAGAGTACGCAATGACCTCTGGAATTGGTGGAAGTTTCGGCTTTGATGCAATCACGGTGGCTCTCCTGGGTCGCGCAACTCCGGTTGGAACAGTGTTTGCCGCTCTACTCTTTGGGGCACTTCGTGCTGGCGGCCTCACAATGCAATCTAGTACTGAGACACCACTGGATTTAGTCCTTGTCATTCAGGCTCTTGTTGTTCTCTTCATCGCAGCACCAGCATTAGTTAAGGCGATTTTTAGATTGAAGAACGTGGAAAGTTCCCAAACAATTGCTTCTAAGGGATGGAACGGTTGATGAGTGCTTTAGAAGTTATTTCTCTATCGGCACCAGAGCGTCGTCGTAAACGCGGAATTATTACGATGGGGATTCTTGGAGCCTTCGCTCTCGGTATTTTCGGCTTGATGCCAAAATCTGGAGAACCTGTCACATATAGTTTTGTTCTTGGTAATGAATGGATTTTTGTTAAAGAGTGGATTGTTAACTCAAAGACTGCTTCTCTTGGCTTTGCACTCGTCTCCCTGCTCTCGGTTCTCCTGGCGGCACTTCAATTCAAAGCCCGCAAGACCAGTCGCTTTGCCGCCGGCCTATTCGGTGCAACTTTCTTGATGTCATTCCTCTGCTGGGCAGCGGCTGGCAAGTTCATTCCGTTTACTGGATTACTGCAGGGAGCCTTGCTACTTTCAGTTCCACTTATCTTTGGGGCGATGGCCGGTGTGCTCTCTGAGCGTTCTGGTGTCATCAACATTGCAATAGAAGGTCAACTTCTTGCTGGAGCCTTCATGTCTGGAGTGATTGCATCCCTGACTCAAAACACCTGGGTTGGCTTACTTATCGCACCATTTGCTGGCATGGCAATTGCATGGCTTCTTGCAGTTTTTGCAATCAAATATGGAATTGATCAAGTGGTTCTTGGATTCGTTCTCAATGTGCTTGTTATCGGATTGACCGGCTTCCTCTACAAGAAGTTGCTAATCCCTTATCAATCGACGTGGAATGCCGGTGGAACATTTGCTCCAATAGAGATTCCTATTCTTGCAAAGATTCCAGTTATCGGACCGATTTTCTTTGCTCAGAGCATCATCGTTTACTTGATGTATGTCGTCGTCATCGTTATTCATGTCGCTCTCTTTAAATCTAAGTGGGGACTTCGTACACGTTCGGTGGGAGAACATCCAACGGCTGCTGAATCTGTTGGAATTGACGTGAATAAAGTTCGATTCCGTAACGTGCTCATTGCCGGAGCAGTTGCAGGTCTTGGCGGCGCATTCTTTACTCTCGGAGCCGTGGGTTCATTCAGTAAAGAAATGACGGCAGGCAAAGGGTTTATTGCTCTCGCTGCACTGATTTTTGGTCGATGGAGTCCACTGGGTGCGGTAGCAGCAGCTCTAATCTTTGGATTTGCGGATAACTTGCAAGGTGTCCTTACTATTACGGGAACGCCAATTCCATCTGAGTTTATGTTGATGGCTCCTTACATCGCAACAATCATCGCAGTCTCTGGTTTTGTTGGCAGAGTCAGGGCACCTGCAGCAGATGGTGTGCCATATAAACGTGGTGGAGGTTCGCACTAATGAATATTTATTGGGATGTACTGCACGCCGAAGCGATGACTGCGATGAAGAAGGCGTATGTGCCTTACTCAAAATTTCCGGTCGGTGTTGCAGCACTTGTCGATGATGGACGAATTGTTTCCGGATGCAACGTTGAAAATGCTAGTTATGGCCTTACCTTGTGCGCCGAATGTGGGCTGGTTTCATCACTGATTGCAACAGGTGGGGGCCGACTTGTGGCATTTACATGTGTGGATATCGCAGGAAATCCATTGATGCCGTGCGGTCGCTGTCGTCAGTTATTGCAAGAACATGGTGGCTCTACACTACAAATGATGACCGCTCAGGGTGTTAAGACTCTGGGAGATTTACTTCCATGGGCTTTTGGACCTGAGGAAATTGAGAATCGCCTTTCATGATTGAACCTTTTGCAGCTGTAGAGATCATTGCAGCTAAGCGAGACCGAAACGAACTCAGCGATAAACAAATCGATTGGGTCATTGATTCCTACACCCGTGGCGTAGTTGCAGATGAGCAGATGTCGGCGCTGCTCATGGCAATTCTGCTGAACGGTATGAACTCGCGCGAGATATCACGTTGGACCAATGCGATGATAAACAGTGGTGAACGCATGGATTGGTCGATGCTCGATCGCAAGACTGCAGATAAACACTCCACTGGTGGAGTCGGCGACAAGATCACTCTGCCATTGGCGCCACTTGTTGCAGCATGTGGAGGCGCAGTTCCTCAGTTATCTGGTCGTGGACTTGGCCATACTGGTGGCACGCTCGACAAACTTGAATCTATTCCAGGATGGCGGGCATCGCTTTCCAATGATGAAATGCTCAAAGTATTGCAAGAGACCGGTGCCGTAATTTGCGCTGCAGGTGCTGGGTTAGCACCGGCTGATAAGAAGTTGTATGCACTACGTGATGTCACCGCAACGGTGGAGGCAATTCCGCTAATTGCATCATCGATTATGAGTAAGAAGATAGCCGAAGGAACTTCGGCACTTGTTCTTGATGTGAAGACTGGCAGCGGTGCCTTTATGTCAGATCCTAAGAAGGCATCAGAGTTAGCTCGCACGATGGTGCAACTTGGTACAGATGCCGGAGTAAAGACTCGCGCATTAGTTACTGCGATGGATGTGCCATTGGGCCTGACTGCAGGTAATGCGCTGGAAGTTCGTGAATCCGTTGAGGTATTAGCAGGTGGTGGCCCCAGCGATGTCGTTGAATTAACTATTTTACTGGCGAGAGAAATGATTGATGCCGCTGGAATTGTTGGAAAAGATCCAGAAATGGCACTCAAAGATGGAAGTGCAATGGATCATTGGCGCAGAATGATTAGTGCACAAGGTGGAGACCCGGATGCGGCGTTGCCAGTCGCGCGAGAAAAACACGTTCTTGCCGCCGCTCACAGCGGAACAGTGACCACTATGGATGCGATGAAAGTGGGCGTCAGCGCATGGCGCTTAGGTGCGGGGCGCTCTAAACAGGGCGAGAAGGTCCAGGCGGGTGCTGGAATCGAGTTACATGCAAAGCCAGGGGATTACATCACCGCAGGTGCACCGCTGATGACCTTACATACCGATGAACCAGCAAGATTTGAGCGCGCTTTAGAGATTTTAGAAGGTGCTGTCACAATAGTCGAAGGTGGAACCGTCAATCGACTGCCACTAGTTTTGGAGAGAATTGAAGGATGAGTAACATCACCAAGAAGCCAACTGCTGATCAGGTAAAGCGTTTACCTAAGGCGTTGCTGCATGATCACCTCGATGGCGGACTGCGCCCACAAACAATTATTGATATTGCTAAAGAGATTGGCCATGAACTTCCAACATATGATGCAGCAGAGCTTGCTGAATGGTTTAGATCATCATGTGATTCAGGTTCACTGGTTCTCTACTTAGAAACTTTTGCCCACACCGTTGCGGTGATGCAACGCAAGCAAGATATTGTCCGAGTCGCGCGCGAATGCGCTGTCGACCTTGCGCGCGATGGTGTTGTGTATGCCGAAGTACGTATGGCACCTGAACTCATTACTGAAAAAGGTTTGACCCTGGCACAAGCCATTGAAGCAATCCTGGAAGGTTTCCGTGCTGGTGAAGTTGAAGCCAAAAGCGAAGGAAACACAATTCGGGTCATGGCTCTGCTCTGCGGAATGCGCCAAAATCAACTCTCGCAAGTAGTTGCAGAACTTGCAGTGAAGTATCGCGATCAAGGTGTTGTTGGCTTTGATATTGCAGGGCCAGAAGATGGATTTCCACCTAGTGATCAGCTCGACACCTTTGAATATCTACGCCGCGAGAATGCGCACTTCACTATTCACGCAGGTGAGGCCTACGGCCTGCCATCTATTTGGGAAGCAATTCAATTGTGTGGAGCAGAACGTTTAGGTCACGGTGTTCGCATTACCGACGATATTGATTTTAATCACACACCAGCCCGGCTCGGTCGACTCTCTTCCTATGTCAGAGATCGCAGAGTGCCGCTAGAGATGTGTCCATCTTCGAATATTCAAACAGGTGTCGCAGATTCATTCGCCCACCACCCACTAGCAAAGCTAGCCAAACTACGGTTTAGGGTGACTATCAATACCGATAATCGATTGATGTCGGCGACTTCGATGTCGCGAGAAATGACAGAGATGGTCAATCAATGTGATTGGACCTTCCAAGACTTGCAGCGAGTAACAATTAACGCCCTGAAGAGCTCCTTCATTCCCTTTGAAGAGCGCCTATCGATCATTGAAAACGTTGTGAAACCGCAGTACGCAAAGATTTCAGAGGAGTGAGTTCCTTACACTCCTACTGAGTGCCAGACAGTTTTGGATTCCATAAAGGCAAGAATTCTTGACGGGCTTTTACCATTACTAAATGCATGAATCCGCTTTAAGTTCTCAGCTCCAGCTACCTTGAGTTCTCCTTGCTTCTTCTTGTCGATGCCGGAGATATCAAAGCCATCGATATCCATATGAGATGCGGCCCACGGGGCAAGCTCATCAAGTGATCCGGTCAGGATATTAATGACTCCAGCCGGTAGATCGCTTGTTGCCAGCACCTCGGCAAAAGTCATGGCTGGAACTGCAAGTGAACCAGGAACAAGAACAACAGTTGTATTTCCTGAAACTACTGCAGCGGCAATTGCATCGATGAAATCGATAAAACTCACATCAGAAGCGATTGCAATCACACCTTGAGGTTCAGAGATTGAAAAATTGAAGAATGGACCAGAGACTGGATTTGTGGCGCCGCTGACCGCTTGAAGTTTGTCACTCCATCCTGCATACCAGACCCAGCGATCAATAGCATCGGTCACTTGTGCCTTAGCCTTTAGCGCAGTTATCTGAGAAGTTAGCGCAATTTCAGATTCAAATTGTTCTGCTCTGCCTTCTAACATTTCAGCGATGCGATAGAGAATTTGCCCACGGTTGTATGCAGTGGCCTTGGACCATCCTGAATGCGCAGCGCGCGCCGCGGAAACTGCATCGCGTAGATCTTTACGTGATGCGAGTGCTGGATTAGCAATGAAATCCCCATTCTTAGTACTTACTTCAAATACGCGGCCAGATTCACTACGGGCAAATGCACCATTGATGAAAATCTTGTAGGTCTTCTTCACATCAACACGAAGCTGCTTCTTAGTAGCCATTTACTTCGCCCCGCTCTCTTTGCCATTTTTTAAATATGCAGCAAGGCCATGCTTGCCACCTTCACGACCCCATCCAGATTCTTTATAGCCTCCGAATGGCGATGCTGGATCAAACTTATTAAAGGTATTTGCCCAGATAACTCCAGCTTTGAGGTGTTGGCTAGCCCAGAAAATTCGTGAGCCTTTCTCGCTCCAGATACCGGCAGATAGCCCAAATGGAGTGTTATTAGCCTTGTCGATAGCTTCCTGGGGAGTTCTAAAGGTTAGTACTGAGAGAACTGGACCAAAGATCTCTTCCTGTGCGATTCGGTTAGCTTGAGTGACACCGGTAAAGATTGTTGGGGCAAACCAGAAACCTGTATTAGGCAGATTGCACTGTGGGCTCCAACGTTGTGCTCCTTCAGCGTCTCCGACTGCTGAGAGCTCCTTAATCTTTACCAATTGCTCCTTCGAGTTGATGGCACCGAGGTCAGTATTTTTATCGAGCGGATCCCCAACTCTAATCTTGGACATTCTGACCTTAAGTTTTTCAATGACTTCTTCAGCGATACTCTCTTGCAGAATTAACCTAGATCCGGCGCAGCAGACATGTCCCTGATTAAAGAAGATTCCATTGACGATTCCTTCGACTGCTTCATCTACCGGGGCGTCATCAAAGACGATATTGGCACCCTTTCCACCTAATTCCAGGGTCGCCTTCTTATCAGTTGATGCAATAGCGCGAGCAATCTTCTTTCCAACTTCAGTAGATCCGGTAAATGCAATCTTATGAATTCCTGGATGGTTCACTATCGCTGCACCAGTAGAACCATCGCCGGTGACAATATTGACCACTCCATCTGGTAATTCAGCCTGCTGGCAGACTTCGGCAAAAAGCAGGGCTGTCAGCGAGGTTGTCTCTGCTGGCTTTAGAACTACGGTGTTACCGGTGGCAAGTGCTGGTGCAACTTTCCAAGCGAGCATCAAGAGCGGAAAATTCCAAGGAATGATTTGTCCGGCAACTCCATAGGGTTTAGGGGAGTGGCCAAGACCTGCATAATCTAATTTATCGGCCCACCCTGCATGATAGAAAAAGTGAGCTGCAACAAGTGGAATATCTATATCGCGAGTTTCACGGATCGGCTTGCCATTATCTAGAGTCTCAAGGACGGCAAACTCACGTGCACGCTCTTGCAGAATGCGAGCAATCCGATATAAATATTTTCCACGCTCTTTACCTGAGAGCTTTGACCAACTCTTTGTGTAAGCCTTCTGTGCTGCTGCAACTGCCTTATCAACATCTGAAACTCCGCCGAGAGAAATTAGGCTTAGTACCTCTTCAGTCGCAGGATTGATGGTTGGGAAGTGTTTCTTTCCAGCAACAAATGAGCCGTTAATGAAGTGACCATACTTAGGCTTGATTGAGACGATCGCCCTAGATTCTGGCGCCGGTGCATACTCGAAGGTCATCTTGCGCCCATTCCTAATCAATCGATACGTAGTTAGGGCTAGCGTAGTAGCCATCTGACATTTTCATGCGTTGCATAAGCAAATCATTGAGAAGTGCGCTTGCCCCGATCCGGAATAGCTGCGGAGTTAACCAGTCAGGTCCTGCGGTCTCATTTACCAGAACCAATTGCTTAACTGCATCCTTCGTAGTTCGGATTCCGCCGGCAGGCTTGACCCCAATTTTTCGTTGTGTGAGTGTATAAAAATCGCGCACAGCTTCGAGCATCACAAGCACAACTGGTGGAGTAGCAGCAGGTGCCACCTTTCCGGTCGAAGTCTTTATGAAATCTGCCCCTGCGAGCATTGCAAGATACGAAGCCTTTCGAACATTGTCATAAGTGACAAGTTCACCAGTTTCAAAGATAACTTTAAGGTGCGCCTTCTCACCGCAAATTTCTCGAATCTTTACAATCTCATCAAAGACTAATCCGTATTTGCCCGCCAAAAATGCTCCACGGTCAATCACCATATCAATCTCAGCTGCACCCGCATTAATTGCATCTTGAGTATCTTGAATCTTCACTTCCATGGAGGCACGGCCAGATGGAAATGCAGTGGAGACAGCGGCTACCGGAACATGTTTTCCGCCAATTGCATCTAAATGTGTGCGAGCAATTTCCACCATATCGTTGTAGACACAGATTGCGCCCACACTAGGAACGGTTGGATCAGTTGGGTCAGGCCTGACTGCCTTGGAACACAGGGCGCGAACTTTTCCAGGTGTATCTGCACCTTCGAGAGTTGTTAGGTCAACCATAGATATTGCGGTGTCTATTGCCCATTTCTTGCTCGTTGTTTTAATACTACGAGTTGCTAGCATTGCAGCTCTAGATTCTGCGCCCACTTGGTCAACGCCAGATAGTTGATTTAAGAATTTAAGAAGAGATTTCTCAGATCCATCAACTAGGCCATAGAAACTCATGAAAGGAATTCTTTCAGAGGTTGGCGAATTTCGTCGAGTAATTTCTGTGACTCATCTGACGTCGCAGTTACGACTTCGATGTAGCACTTCAATTTCGCCTCTGTGCCTGAGGGGCGCACAATGACTCGAATTCCTCCAGCAAGCCAGATTCGCAGCCCATCTGTTGGTGGTAAAGCATTTGTAGGAGCAGCTAAATCATTGATGGCTTCAACGCTGCGCCCTGCAATCTCTTGGGGTGGGTTCTGGCGTAGCCGTGCGAGTAGACGAGTAATCTCCGAGAGATCAGAGACGCGGATTGAAATCTGCTCAGTGCCGTGAAAACCATGTCGGGCCCAAACTTTATCGAGCAGGTCAGTGAGAGTGAGTCCTTCGCGCTTTAAATCCATTGCTATCTGCGCCAAGAAGATCGCTGCCGATATTCCATCTTTATCATTAACATTTTCGGAGTCAACGGCGTAGCCAATTGCCTCTTCATATCCAAAAGCTAGATCCTCAATCTTTGCCAGCCACTTAAAGCCAGTAAGGACTTCCATATAGTCGATTCCATAGTGCGCACTGATTTTCTGTAGCGCCGAGGAAGAGACGATAGAAGTTGCGAATGTTCCAGATGGCTTGGTGCGTGCAATCCATTCACCGAAGATGATTCCAAGCTCATCTCCACGCAGCATCCGCCAGCCATTTTTCGGATCATTGATTGCAACCGCGCATCGATCAGCATCTGGGTCATTAGCAATTACAAGTTCAGCGCCGAAATCGCGAGCCTTTTTCAGAGCTAAATCAATAGCGCCAGGTTCCTCCGGGTTGGGAAAGGCAACGGTAGGGAAATCTGGATCTGGTGTGCATTGCTCATCGACCAGAATCAAAGTGGCAAAGCCTGCATGGTTAAAGACTCGTTGCACAGTCTCAGTTCCAACACCGTGCATCGCGGTATAGACAATCTTGAGGTCTCCCGGACGAGGCGCTAGCTGAGCCGTGCGCATCACGTATTCGGTGATGACTTCTTCACCAACTATCGTCCAATTCTCTCCACGTGGGTGTGACTTCAACGATTTCACCAAAGTGATTTCATTTGCAATCAACTGATCGGTGGGGCTGATAATTTGCGAGCAGGCGTAGTTAATTCCATCTGCGCTAGGTCCTACATAGACCTTGTAACCATTATCTTCTCTCGGATTATGGCTAGCAGTAACCATGATTCCGATATCGCACTTCAAATACTGCGTAGCAAATGCCAATACTGGTGTTGGAAGGGGACGAGGCAGAACGTATACATCCATGCCAGCACCACTCAAGATTGATGCACTTTCCTGGGTGAATTCAGCCGATCCATGACGTGCATCTTGGCCAACAACCACAGATTTCATTCCATGGGATTTCATATAGGCAGCAATTCCTGCTGCTGTGCGCCCGACAACGGCGCGGTTCATAGATGAAGGACCGGGTCCTACCGGCCCACGCAAACCTGCTGTACCAAATTGGAGAAATCCGTTGAAATACTTCTTAAGTAGTTCTTCATCGCTGGCAGCAAGTGCTCGCTGAAGTTCGCCAGCTGTCTGTGGATCTGGGTCATCGGCTATCCATGTCTCTACCTCTGACTTGAGTGATGCATCCATAAGAGGAGAATAACTGTCTTATACGAGCTTCGGAATTGTTGTCGCAAGCAGTGATCCCATGCGACTGGCAGCAGCTTTACCGGCCGCAATAACTTCTTCATGGTTTAACTTCTCGCCAGTCACACCAGCTGCAGCATTTGTTACCAATGAGATACCCAATACTTCAGCACCTAGTGCGTGAGCTGCAATTGCTTCCGGAACTGTAGACATCCCCACTAAATCTGCGCCCATAGAACGCATCATAAGAATCTCTGCCGGAGTTTCATAAGTCGGCCCGCGCCAGTGAACGTAGACACCCTCAGCAAGAGATGAATCTTCCTTCTTAACAATCTCACGAATTCGCTTGCTATAGAGATCTGTGAGATCAATAAATGTGGCACCTGAAAGCGGTGAGGCGGCGGTGAGTGAAATATGGTCGCGAATTATTACTGGTTGGCCAACCTTGTAGGAGGTATTTATTCCACCGCAAGCATTGGTCAGAATGACAACCTTGCAACCAGCTTTGACTGCAGTGCGTACGCCGTGCACAACTGGCTCCATACCTTTGCCTTCATACAAGTGTGTGCGACCAAGAAAAACCAGAGCTCGTATCGTTTTGCCATCTTCGGTAATTTCATATGAGCGAACTTTTCCAGAGTGACCTTCTACCGCCGGTGCTAAGAATCCAGTGAGTTCATCGGCATTACATTCAAAGGCAGGAGTACCGAGTGCATCAGCTGCGCCCACCCAACCTGAACCCATAACCAATGCAACATCGTGTGCGGGCACACCTGTGCGCTGGGCAATCTCCTTCGCCGCCTGTGTAGCTGCAGCGAGGGGATCAGAGTAGAGAAGTTCGGTTGAAGTCATGCCTGAATAATGTCACAGAGAACTGTTCCGCTAGCGACAGTCTCACCGATTACTGCTTTTAAGTTGGTAATCACACCGCTCTTATGCGCACTAAGTGGCTGCTCCATCTTCATCGCCTCAAGAACGAAGACAAGATCGCCTGCTTCAACGCTCTGACCTTCTTCAACGGCAATCTTTACCACTGTTCCTTGCATAGGAGAGGCAAGTCCGGATCCAGTTGAGCCAGTGACAGAAGATTGTTTTGCACGATGGCGCTTTACCACTGGTTCTGGTGTGTGGACCAGAATCTCAAATCGCTTTCCATTCACTTCAGCAACCAATTTCTCGGCCGCAACCTTGGTTTGAATTTCTGCGATGACAGATTCAAATGCTGGAATCTCGTTGGTAAATTCATTTTCGATATAACTGGTGTAGACCTTGAAAGTTTCGGTAAATGCAGCGTCTTGAACAATTGCCCGGTGAAACGGTAGTGCCGTTGCTAGTCCAGCGACTTCAAACTCAGCAAGTGCGCGACGGGCACGCTCAATAGCTTCTTTACGGGTTGCGCCCGTAACAATGAGTTTGGCAAGAAGGGAATCGAAGTTTCCACCAATTACATCGCCATTACGAAAACCTGCATCGACGCGAACTCCGGGGCCAGTAGGAATATTCCAAGCGGTAATACGGCCAGGAGCTGGCAAGAATGAGCGCCCCGGATCTTCGCCATTGATGCGGAATTCAATAGAGTGCCCACGCACTAGAGGATCATCAAAACCTAGGCTTTCACCCATTGCGATGCGAAACTGTTCGCGCACTAAGTCAAGGCCAGTGACTTCTTCAGAGACTGGATGTTCCACCTGAAGACGAGTGTTTACTTCTAAGAATGAAATCGTTCCATCTTGTCCCACCAGGAATTCACATGTGCCGGCACCGATATATCCAGCTTCCTTCATGATTGCCTTACTTGAGCGGTAGAGCTCTTCATTCTGGGCATCTGTGAGAAATGGTGCGGGCGCTTCTTCTACAAGTTTTTGATGGCGGCGTTGTAAAGAACAGTCTCGAGTTGAGACAACAACAGCATGGCCGTGCTTATCAACTAGCACTTGCGTTTCAACGTGTCGTGGCTTATCTAAGTAACGTTCCACGAAGCACTCACCGCGACCAAAGCCTGCAATCGCTTCACGCACCGCAGAGTCATAGAGCTCTGGGATCTCCTCCATTGTGCGAGCAACCTTGAGACCGCGGCCTCCGCCACCAAATGCAGCCTTAATGGCAACAGGGAGTCCGTGTTCTTTGGCAAATGCCAATACTTCGTCATGACCAGTAACTGGATCTTTTGTGCCCGCAACAAGTGGCGCACCAGCCGCTGCAGCAATACGACGAGCTGAAACTTTGTCGCCCAGTGCGCTAATTGCTGCAGGGGGAGGTCCAATCCAGATCAGACCTGCATCAAGAACTGCTTGTGCAAAGGCAGCATTTTCGGAGAGGAATCCATAACCAGGGTGGACGGCATCGGCCTTAGCTTCTTTTGCAAGTGCAATGATCTTTGGAATATTGAGGTAAGTATCTTTGGCAAGTGTTCCATTAAGTGAGTAAGCAAAGTCGGCGCTCTGTGCATGCAGGGCATCGCGATCTTCTTCAGAGTACATGGCCACGCTTTCGAGGCCGTGGTCTTTGCACGCACGAATAACGCGTAAGGCTATCTCGCCTCGGTTAGCAATCAGAACGCGCTTCATGACATCTCCTTTACCTCTGGCCAAGAATATCCAAGTTGCTGCATTGCCTTACGAAGAAAGGGCATCGATATACCGACAACATTGGTGTAATCGCCTTCAATAACCGGAATAAATGGAGATCCGAAGCCGTCGAGAGTAAATCCTCCAGCCACATGCAGTGGTTCCTCAGATGCTACATAATCTGCAATCTCTTCATCGGTCATATCTGTAAATGTTACTTTTGTGGTTACCCGGTCGGCAATCTCGATACCTTTGCCTGTATCAATAACGCAGTGACCTGTATGTAATAGACCTGTTCGCCCGCTAATTTTCTTGGCTCGGGCAATTGCAATCTCCGGAGTTCCAGGTTTTCCAAATGAGACTCCATCAACATCAAATGTGGAATCACAACCGATGATGATGGCTGGGTAATCAATCATCTCGCGCACTGTATGAGCCTTTGAAACAGCGAGAGCAATAACCATATCCTCCGGGCTCATTGCGTTGAAAAAATCTGTCTCTTCATCAACATTGCTCACGATTATTGTTGGCTTAAGCCCCGCATCTTCTAGAAGTCTGCGGCGGGAAGTTGATTGAGAAGCAAGGACGATACGTGGCATCACTTAAGTTTTCTGGCGCCGAAAGTAATGTGATGGGGCATCGGTTGGCGCAGTTGCGGCATTCCAAAGACACTTCGCTTAATCACTGGAGTGATGTCAACAGATTTGTGGTTGGCCAAGACTGCCTGCAGCGCGAGGAGCTCCTCTGGAGTCGGATTTCCAGATACGACCGAGAATTTCATTTCTAGAGCGGAATATTTCCGTGCTTGCGTGCTGGCAATGTATCGCGCTTAGTCTTTAAGGTACGAAAAGCCTTTGTGATGTACTGACGTGAATCTTCGGGCTCAATCACGCTATCGATAGTGCCGCGTTCAGCTGCAAGGTATGGGTTTGAGAACTTCTCTGTGTATTCAGTAATGAGTTCAGCTCTCTTGGCGTTCTGATCCTTAGATTCAGATAACTCTTTGCGATACAAGATATTGACCGCACCTTGTGCACCCATCACTGCGATTTCTGCTGATGGCCAAGCGAAGTTGATATCGCTACCGAGGTACTTGGAGCCCATCACGATAAATGCCCCGCCATATGCCTTGCGGGTAATGAGTGTGACAAGCGGAACTGAAGCTTCAGCGTATGCATAGAGCAACTTAGCTCCACGACGAATGATGCCGTTCCACTCTTGTTCTGTACCAGGCATAAATCCTGGAACATCTACGAGCGTAAGAATTGGGATATTAAATGCATCGCAGAAACGCAGGAATCTAGCTGCTTTTTCTGAAGAATTGATATCTAGTGTTCCAGCTAGCTGTGAAGGCTGGTTTGCGATGACTCCAATTGATTGTCCTTCAATACGCGCAAAGCCCACGACAATATTTGGTGCATAGAGTGCGTGCACTTCAAGGAATTCACCTTCATCGACAAGTGCTGAAATCAGTGACTTCATATCGTATGGCTGGTTAGGACTATCAGGGATCAATGTATTGAGTGCAACATCGGTTGTGTTCTTATCAAGATTCTGTGTTGGCGGCAAGATTGGAGAAGCATCCATATTATTTGATGGAAGATAAGAAAGCAGCGCTTTCACATAATCAATCGCATCGGCTTCAGAATCAGCCAAGTAGTGCGCATTTCCTGACTTTGTATTGTGAGTGAAAGCTCCACCGAGTTCTTCCATTCCAACATCCTCGCCAGTCACAGTCTTAATGACATCTGGTCCGGTGATGAACATATGTGAAGTTTCCTTGACCATCACGGTGAAATCTGTGAGCGCAGGTGAATATGCAGAGCCACCAGCGCAAGGACCGACAATAAGAGAAATTTGTGGAATCACTCCTGATGAGCGAGTGTTCAGACGGAAAATCTTTCCATAACCATTAAGCGAGGCAACGCCTTCTTGGATTCGCGCTCCACCCGAATCGTTAATGCCGATAAGAGGAATTCCTGCCTTAAGTGCAAACTCTGCAATCTTCACAATCTTCTCAGAGTGAACTTCACCGAGTGATCCACCGAAGACGGTGAAATCTTGAGAATAGAGAGCGATGGGGCGGCCATCAACGGTTGCAGTTCCGATAATGACGCCATCACCGTATGGGCGGTTCTTATCCATCCCAAAGTTCTGAGCACGATGACGCGCGAACTCATCGATCTCGGTAAAGGAGTTGGCATCAACAAGCATCTCGATACGTTCGCGAGCTGTTCCCTTGCCCTTGGCATGCTGTTTTTCGCGGGCTCTTGTCGATCCAGCGTCAACGGCTTCATCAATTCGCTCACGGAGGTCTTCAATTTTTCCCGCGGTGGTGTGCAGATCTGGGCTCATGAACATAAGGTACTAGTCGTGAGTACAGATACGCCAAGACCACCGCTGGATACGGTGCAGATCTCTGAAAAAATCTCGCGGTACTGGCGGGTAAGCGTGGTCGAAGTCACGGGCTCGACACAAGAAGATTTGCTCAACCGCGTACAGCGAGCAGAGGCAAGCACCGGCGATGTTCTTGTAACCAATTATCAAAGTGCTGGACGTGGAAGACTTGATAGAAAATTTGAGGCACCGCAAGCTTCAGCACTTCTCTTTTCTTTTTATATTCAACCAAAGCGAGATCAGAGTGAGTGGTCACTCCTACCTCTCATTGTTGGGCTCAGTACAAGTTTTGCACTCTCAGCACTTGATCCTCGAATGAGCACATCGCTGAAATGGCCTAATGATCTTTTAATCAATGGTTTGAAAGCTGGCGGAATGATTGCTCAAAGCACTGGCAACGGAATCATTGTTGGAGTTGGAATTAACGTTGCTATGCAAGAATCAGAACTTCCTGTTACTCACGCGACTTCACTATCGCTGCAAAATTTTGGCGAACTCAATCGCAATCTCATCTTGGCAGCATTCCTAAACGAATTCGCCAATCTCCTAGAGCGCTGGGAAGCCGGTGAGGATCTTCGTCATCTCTATCTCGAACGCTGCAGCACTATCGGCGCGAAAATCCAGGTAGAACTTCCGGGCGGAGTAATCAAGAGCGGGGTCGCAGTGGGCATTAGTCCTAGCGGGGAGCTAATTATGGAAGACGGCTCACGAATTACGGCTGGAGACATCGTTCATCTACGATAAGGCAGTGAACGAGCGATTCCCAACAGTTGGCGTTATTGGCGCGGGTCAATTAGCGCGCATGATGGTTGCACCTGCATCAGCTCTAGGAATCAATCTCCTGCTCTTTGCCCAGAGCGCAGATGACTCTGCAGCTCAAATTAATAACCATGTTGTTGGTGACTACACAGATTTAGAAGCGCTCAAGAGTTTTGCTGCGCGCTGTGATGTCATTACTTTTGAACACGAGCTCGTGCCACTACCAGTAATTAAAGGACTTGAGGCAGCAGGCGTGCGTGTCTCCCCATCATCATCGGCATTTGTATACTCGCAAGATAAAGCAGAGATGCGTAAGAAGTTGGCAGATTACCAAGTGCCAGCGTGGAAAGTCATCACTGCCACATCTGAAGTAGATCAGTACCCACTGATTGCAAAGGCAATCTCGGGTGGCTATGACGGGCGTGGAGTATGGAAGATTAATTCCCAGGATGAATTAGCTGAAGTGTTAAAGCACACCCCAAAGTTATTGATTGAAGAGCTGATTTCATTTGATTCTGAGATTGCCGTCATGGTTGCACGCTCGCCTCATGGTCAAGCAACGTCATGGGCACCAACGCAGACTGTGCAAGAAGATGGAATCTGCACCATGACTATCACCCCGGCACCGAGCATTTCTGATGAGATTGCTGAACAAGCGCAGAAGCTGGCGCTGGATATTGCAGCCGAAGTAGGTGTGATCGGAGTAATGGCAGTTGAGATGTTTGTAAAAGGTGATCAACTATTCATTAATGAGCTCGCAATGCGCCCGCATAACTCTGGACACTGGACCATCGACGGTTCTCGAACAAGCCAATTCGAACAACACCTGCGCGCAATACTCGATCTTCCGCTTGGTGAACCTGCCATGACTCACGAGTATGCGGTGATGGGAAATATTTTAGGTGGCGATAAAGCCGATATGTATCGCCCGTATTTGCACCTCATGGCTCGAAACCCTGACCTTAAATTTCATCAATATAAGAAAGAAGTTCGAAAAGGGCGCAAGATTGGTCATGTCACCGCAATCGGCTCCGACCTTCTACAATTAACCACAGATGTGCAGCATGCACGTGACTACATGAGCGGGGTAATCGATGAGTAATTCCAAAGATGTAGCGATAATCATGGGCTCTGACTCTGATTGGCCAGTCATGGAAGAAGCTGCCAAAGTTCTTGACTCATTTGGTATCTCCTATGAAGCAGATGTTATTTCGGCCCATCGCATGCCGCTTGAGATGGTTGATTTTTCACAACAGGCACAAGCAAAAGGATTTAAAGTAATTATTGCTGGTGCCGGTGGGGCAGCTCATCTACCTGGCATGGTTGCTTCACTCACAACGCTTCCTGTAATCGGAGTTCCGGTTGCGCTAAAGAATTTAGATGGAATGGATTCACTTCTTTCTATCGTGCAGATGCCTGCTGGTATTCCAGTTGCCACTGTTGGTGTGGGAAATGCAAAAAATGCGGGAATCCTTGCCGCACGCATTCTTGGAATCTCTGACGCAGCAATCTCAGCCAAAGTTGCAGAATCTCTCAAAGCAATCAATGAAGAGGCAAAAGCAAAGGGCGCCCAGTTGAGCGCCCGTCGCAATCAAAAAACTGGTTTCTAGTCAGTTCGACCTAGAGCGTGTACGCGCCAACCAGCTGCACGCCACAGATTACGATCGAGCATATTGCGACCATCAATTAAGAATTTAGATTTCACAAGCTGTCCAATTACCGATGGATCTAGTTCGCGATATTCCTTCCATTCAGTCAGGTGCAATATGGCGTCAGCACCTTTAACTGCATCAACTACCTTTTCTTGGTAATCAAGATTTGGAAAACGCTTACGTGCAGGTTCAATTCCCTTAGGGTCGTGAACGACAACGGTTGCACCTGCTGCTTGTAGTTGAGCAGCTATATCAAGTGCTGGGGAGTCGCGCACATCATCACTATCGGGCTTAAATGTTGCTCCTAGTATTGCAATCTTGTATTGAGTAAGGTCTTCAGAAAGATCTGCTCGAACAACATCGATGACACGTTGACGAGCACGCATATTGATTGCATCGATTTCACGCAAGAATTCAAGTGCTTGATCGGCGCCAAGTTCTTGCGCGCGAGCCATAAATGCACGGATATCTTTCGGCAGACATCCTCCACCAAAGCCAATTCCCGCTTGCAAGAATCGATTACCAATGCGCGGGTCATACCCAATTGCCTTCGCCAGAACTGTGACATCTCCACCCGCTGCCTCGCAGACTTCAGCCATAGCGTTGATAAATGAAATCTTTGTCGCAAGAAATGAGTTGGCGGCAACCTTGACTAGCTCTGCAGTAGGTAGGTCCGCCCTAATCCACGGAGTGCCGAGATCAATGATTGGCTTGTAGACATCTTTAAGAATCTGTTCTGCGCGATCATTTGCAACACCGACAACAAGGCGATTAGGAGTCAGAGTATCTTCAACCGCAAAACCTTCTCGGAGAAATTCTGGGTTCCATGCCAGGTCTGCCTGTGGGGCAGATGTCGCTAGTTGATCGCGCAATAATTGAGCGGTTCCGACTGGAACAGTTGATTTACCTACAACAAGTGAACCCTCTTTCAGATGTGGGGCGATTGCGGCAACGGAAGACTTCACATATGTTAGGTCTGCGGCAAGCCCATCTTTACTCTGCGGGGTTCCTACACAAATAAAGTGAACATCGGCATCGGCAACTGCAGTGAAATCCGTTGTAAATGAGAGCCTGCCAGTCTTCATCTCTGATGCAAGCAAAGTATCTAAACCTGGTTCATAAAACGGAAGCTCTCCACGAGAGAGAAGATCAACCTTGCTCTGATCTGTATCGACTCCAACAACTTCGAAACCGAGTGAGGACATACATGCAGCGTGGGTGGCGCCGAGATAACCACAGCCAATCACTGAGAGCTTAAGGGTCATGCGCAGGAGTCTATTGCAGCCTTAATTAAAAACTGCCCATTTTGACTACTTCTTAGGAGCGCAGGGATTTTCTGCCGCCGTCTTTGTCTTAAATTTATCGATTTTCACCGGAGCAGTTGTTGCACTTGGTGAAGGCTTTACCTCATCTATCAGCGCTTTATCATCACGAATACGTGTCCATAAGTCTGCCGCCAGCACTTCATCCCAAATGACAACTGAACCTACATTTGGATCCCGTCCATTGGGATCAGAAAGTGGAACAGTGAGTGTGCGAACATTGCCCGAAGAGAGATTACGCATCTGCTTTGCCAAGGTGAGCAGATCATTCTTATTCACGCCAGAGTCCATCTTCACTGTTGAAATCGTTGCGTTATAGAAATTCGCTAACTTAATTGGGTTGAGCAATACACCACTGCTTGATGCTTTGCGCAATACTGAACTGACAAACTTCTGTTGACGTTCCATGCGCCCGATATCTCCGCGACCATCGTAATCACGTGTTCGCACATACTTAAGAGCCTCAATTCCATTCAGGGTGTGTGTCCCGGCGCTCATTACTAGATGGCTCTTTGGGTCATCGATTGCAACGTTGGAACAGACCTCAATTCCACCCAGCGCATCAACCACACGGGTGAATCCAGCAAAGTTAACTTCCACATAATGGTCAATCTTTAAATTAGTTTTAGTCTCAATAGTTTGGATGAGAAGAGGTGCGCCTCCGAAGGCAAATGCTGCATTGAGCTTTCCGGGGCGTTCGGAAATATCAGTCGTTCCATCTTGACTCTTATGTGCCGGAACTTGAACCAAGGTATCTCTAGGCAAGGAGACGATAAAGGCTGCGTCTCTACTCTTACTAATGTGGATTAAGAACATTGTGTCTGAACGTCCACCAGCAGCAACTGCGGTGCTACCTACACGTAGCGCTCGAATTTCTTCCTTGCTCAAACCTTCGCGAGAATCTGATCCCACAACCAAGTAATTAAGAGCCCGAGAAGTTTTTTCAGGACGGTCTGTGAGCTTTCCAAATACATCAATACGCGAGATCTGACCACTGACTTGACCTAATCCAACCCATGAAAGCGAGGCTAGTATTACAACACCTAATGAGAGTGATGTAATTATCCGAATCGCACGAGTAGATTTCACATACGTAGATTACTTGCACGATAGCGTGGAGGGGTTATGGCGACACCAATGCAAGAGTTAATTGGCTCACCGCACCCATCAATTAGCGTGATCTTGCCCGTTCTCAATGAGCAATCACATCTAGAGAGCTCGGTTCGCTCAATTCTTTCACAAGATTACATAGGTCTCATCGAAGTCATCTTGGCAATCGGTCCATCAAAGGATCAGACTCTAGAAATTGCAGAGCGCTTGGCTTCGGCAGATTCACGAGTTGTACTTGTAGAAAATCCAACCGGTAAGACAGCGGCAGGTCTGAATCTTGCACTTAAGCAAACAATGAATCCAGTTGTGGTGCGAGTAGATGCCCACGCAGAGATTCCAAAGAATTACCTCTCCTTGATAGTTGAGGTGCTGAATAAGACCGGCGCAGTTAATGTCGGTGGTGTTATGGCTGCCGTAGGGAAAACAACATTTGAAAAGTCCGTTGCAGGTGCGATGCGTAGTGCATTCGGTGTTGGTGCATCACGTTTTCACACCGGAGGAGTGGCAGGGCCAGTTGATACTGTCTACCTCGGAGCTTTTCGCAGAGAGGCTCTGATTGCAATCGGCGGCTTCGATGAAAGATTTACACGCGCACAAGATTGGGAACTAAATTTTCGTTTACGTGAAAACGGAGGCATCATTTACTTTGATCCACGACTTCACGTGACGTATCGCCCACGATCTACGGTGGGTGCTCTTGCAAGACAATATTTCGAATACGGTCGCTGGCGCAGAGTGGTTTCTAGAAGACATAAAGGCACAATCAATTATCGTTACCTAGCGCCACCGATTGCACTCCTTGGATTCTTAGCTTCACTAGTACTTGGATTACTCCTTTCGCCAATTCTATTTATCCCGGCTGCGATCTATACGGTCTTCGTCCTTGGAGCCTCTATAAAGATTTCTTCTTCACTTCAAGAATTCTTTCTCTTACTACTTGTGTTGCCCACAATGCACTTCGCGTGGGGTGCTGGATTTATATCTTCCCCAAAGACTCTCGTGCCTTCAACGGAGTAAGTAGCAACAGGCTGCGGTAGCCTTTCGCACGTGGATAAACCAGTTGTAATTTACGAGCCTTTCCGTGCTGGCTTGCCGCCGATGCGAGAGTACGTCGCGGCCCTGTGGAGTCGGCGTGCGTTTATCTCAGAGTTTTCACGATCGGGGTTACGCGAACAAAATTATGGATCTATCTTTGGACAACTCTGGTTGATTCTCAATCCTTTGCTCTTATCCGCGGTTTACTTCTTACTTATCTATGTCATTGGCGGAAGTAGCGATGCATCACGTTTCGGACATCTCACCGCCACTCTTTTCCTCTTCTACTTAATTGCAAATAGCCTGACAGGTGGAGTCAAAGCAATTACTTCAGGTGAGCGTCTTATTCTCAACACATCATTTCCTCGCATCATGTTACCGATTTCAGCCACTGTGATTGCGCTCTTTAAATTCTTACCCACCGTCGTAGTCTTCACGGTAATTCACCTTCTCATTGGATTACCATTTTCATGGCAGATGCTCTGGGCGATTCCAATACTGTTTATTGCCCTTGTGATGGCACTCGGTATGTCGATTCTTATTTCATGCATCAATGTCTATTTCCGAGATATTTCAAGTATCTTGCCTTATCTGACTCGCAGCCTTCTTTATTTATCTCCTATTTTGTACGAGGCAATCCATGTTTCTGAAAGAATCAAGAACTTTGAAATTGCCAACCCCCTTTTCTATCTCATTGATTCATGGTCTCGAGTAGTTGTGCATGCAGAGGCACCAACAATGTACGGATTAATCCACGCATCATTGTGGGCGCTCGGACTGTTCTGCTTCGGTACCTACATCTTCTTATCGAGGGAGCGTGATTTCGCTGTCCGACTTTAACCACGAACATGCTCAGCATGGCATAGCAGTCTCAGTGCGAGATCTGGGACTTACCTACCGAACATCAATCGAAAAGAAACCTACGTTAAAGGCACGCTTTAAATCTCTCGGCAGAGGCAAGAAGCACACACGCATTGTTCCTGCACTGAGTGATGTGAACATCGATGTTCACTATGGAACGGTGCTCGGAATCATCGGCTCCAATGGGGCTGGGAAATCGACGTTAATGCGGGTAATTTCAGGAATCATTCCTCCCTCACAAGGGCGCGTTGAAGTTTATGGAAGTGTCAGCACACTTCTTGCACTCGGTGTTGGCTTTAATCCATCAATGACGGGTCGCGATAATGTCTATCTTGGTGGTCTGGCGGCAGGAATGTCACGCGAAGAGATTGATAACGATTTTGATGCAATCGCTGATTTTTCAGAACTCGGGGAAGCAATCGATGCTCCAATGCGCACATATTCATCTGGAATGTTTGCCCGCTTAGCTTTCTCAGTTGCTGCTGTGGTTGAACCCGATATTTTGATTATTGATGAAGCACTTAGTACTGGTGATGCAAAGTTTAAAGAGAAGAGCCTTAACAGAATTAAGGAGCTGCGCAGTGCAGACCGTGCACTGATTCTTGTCAGCCACGCCCTTGCCACCATCGAGGATATTTGTAATGAGGTTATTTGGCTTAATAAAGGCAAGTTGATGATGCGCGGAAACCCCACCGAAGTCATTACCGCCTATCGTGAATTTGTTAACGCTAGAAAGAGCGCATCATCTGATGAGGACGTTTAAAGCTTCACCTTTCTTGCTGAGCATCGCACTACTTTTGCCATTTCTTTCATCGACAGGAGCCAGCGCGGAGGCACCATCTGCCTTCTCCTTTACAGGTTCTGGTTACGGCCACGGCGTTGGAATGAGTCAGATCGGAGCTAAGGCTCGCGCTCTGACTGGTGAAAGCGCCACAGCAATCCTTAATTACTATTACAAAAATGTGCAGGTTGCTCCGATAGTTGATACTCAAACGATTCGCGTGAACATTGGTCGCGCTCTGAAGACAATGTCATTGGTCAGCCCAACACCAGATTCGGTGATACAAATATTTAGCGGTGATATTGCAGGTGTACAAGATGTACTCCCCATAATGACTTTCGCTGCCCAGAAGAAAATTGTCTTCGGCGTTGATGGAGCCTTCGCTGTCGCAGAAGGCCTGCGCGCTAAAGCCTTCACCATCAGATGGAGCGGACCCTCAACAGTGATTACCTTTTCACAGCCAGGTAGCGCTGTGAAATACAAATACGGGCAGATTCAGGTGAAGGTAGTAAAAGGTGCCATGGAAGTCACTAACACACTGGCACTTCGCGATGAATATCTATGGGGGATAAGTGAAGTGCCATCATCGTGGCCTGCGGCAGCACTTGAAGCGCAAGTGATTGCTTCGCGCTCTTATGCTCTTTCAAAGCTAGGAAAAATTATTCCTGCATGCGATTGTCAGGTCTATTCACATATTGCAGATCAGAACTTTGTGGGTTTTTCCAAGGAATCTGAACCGAGATTCGGACACCTCTGGAAAGCGGCAGTTTCGCGCACAATCATTGACACGTCCACAAGTCTGGCAATTGTCTCCAATGGAAAACCAATTCAGGCCTACTTCTTCTCATCCTCCGGTGGTGCAACGCAGACAACCTTTGATGCATGGGGGCAGACCACTACTTATACGCAATCAGTCCTTGACCCCGCAGGGCTAGATCCTAAAAACAATCCTCGTTTTGCTACCTGGAGCGCATCGGCAGATCAGGCCCTGGTTGCTACCGCATTTTTGCTTGCAGATATCGTTACTTTAGAAATTATGTCTCGCAATACTTCTGGGGCAGTTACCTATATCAAGGGCACAGCAAGTGATGGTTCTACCAAGTTACTTAGGGGCGATACCTTCAGAAGCAGAGTGAAGATTCCTTCTCCGTACTTTAATTTAGCGGGTTAATTCTTAATTATTAGTTGGCATGCAGAACAGAGTTCAAGCCGCCCCAAGTGCCGGTGCGCATCACAACTTCAAGGCCGCCACTCAGTGAATTACGTCGGAATAGCAGATCATTCGCACCTGAAAGTGTGCCCGCCTTCACTACTTCACCATCAGGTAACTTCACCTTGGCCGCTGCAGTGATGTAGGTACCAGCTTCAATGACACAGTTATTGCCGAGTGAAATTCCTAAACCAGAGTTAGCACCCAGTAAGCACTTTTCTCCCACAGAAATAACCTCTTTGCCACCACCGCTGAGCGTTCCCATAATCGAAGCACCACCGCCAACATCTGTGCCATCTCCAACAACTACACCTGAAGAGATGCGACCTTCGACCATGGAGGTTCCAAGGGTTCCGGCATTGAAATTAACAAATCCTTCATGCATCACAGTTGTGCCAGGTGCTAAGTGAGCACCTAAGCGAACGCGATCAGCATCTGCAATGCGTACACCACTTGGCACGACGTAATCAACCATGCGTGGGAATTTATCTACTGAGATTACGCTCACGTGACCATGCTGAGCTTTCAAACGCGCACGCGCGATTTCAAATCCTTCAACTGCGCATGGCCCAACTGAGGTCCAGACAACATTGGCAAGTAGCCCAAAAATTCCTTCTAGCGATGCGCCATGGGGCTTAACCAAGCGATGTGAAAGCAAGTGCAGTCGCAGGTATGCATCGCGTGCATCTTTCGGTGCTACCGCTAAATCAATTTCAATCGAAACTACTTCTCGAGAAACTCCACGCGCATCATCTGGGCCCACCATCGATTGCAATGATGGATCAGGGGCGCCTGCAAGGGCGCCAAGTGCCGGCGCAGGAAACCAGACATCGAGCACAGTTGTGCCGGCAAGTGTTGCGATTCCGTGGCCATGAGCTAGTGAAGACATGTTCTAAGCCTAACCCCTATCCTGTACTGCATGCGCATTGCAGTATTTTGTTCTTCATCACCGTCGATTGATTCTAAATATATAGACTTAGCCTTTGAACTCGGTTCCGGTATCGCCCAAAGCGGCGCCGAATTGGTTTCAGGAGGCGGGCATATTTCAGCCATGGGTGCGGTTGCACGTGGTGCCCGAAGCAAGGCGGGGCGCACCATCGGGGTGATTCCACAGAAGTTAGTAGATATTGAATTCGCAGATCACGAGAGCGATGAATTAATTGTTGTCGACTCTATGCGCACCCGTAAGGCAAAGATTGAAGACCTATCTGATGCTTTCATTACCCTACCCGGTGGGCTCGGCACTTTGGAAGAACTCATTGAAATATGGGTGGGGCGTTATCTGAAATTCCATGACAAACCAGTAATCATTCTTGACCCACATGGTATTTATGAGCCACTCCATACATTGGTCAAACATCTAGAAAATGAGAACTTTGTGAAACCCGGAATGCGCGATCTCTTGCACTGGACTACTACTATTGAAGACGCTCTTGCTTTTGCATACGGAAGAAAGTAAATGGCGATAAATACTCTGGCAATTTCGCTGACAATTCCAGCACCTCGGATAGAAGTGTGGAAGGCGATTGCAGATTGGCCTTCGCAAGGGGAGTGGATGTTGCAAACGAAAGTCTGGGTAACATCAGAGCGCACTTCAGGAGTTGGCACTTCCATTGCAGCATTCACTGGACCACTTCATAAGTTCTATCCTCGAATCAAGTCACCAGGATTACTTGACCTCATGACCGTTACATGTTGGGAGGAACCAGCTCGATGCGATGTTGAACATCATGGGAAGGTTCTTAAGGGAAGCGGTTCTTTTATTCTCATCGAAGATGGTGCACACTCCACGCGCTTTGATTGGTCAGAAACAATCGTGGCACCACGAGCGCTCTTTTTGCTGATTGCCCCTTTCCTCTATGTGGGAGTACGCATATCCCTCGCGCGATTCGCACGTTCATTTCACTAAGCACTCAACAATTACTACCTCACCGGGTAATCTGTATCCCGTGAGCAACCCTCAAACGCTGGCGCAGTTGCTCGCCTCTCTACCGGAGGAAGAGCGGTTTATCCTCACCTTGCATTACCTTCGATCCAAGAGCAGTGCAGAAATTGCAGTGCTCTTATCAGTTCCCGAGAAATCGGTTATCGCCGTGATTGAAAGCGGAAAGAAGCGGCTCACCGCCTTTTTGGGCATGTAATAGCCTCGATTTCACCCCCGGCTCATTCTGCGAGATACTTCTCCCTACTGTTCACGCCCGTGCGCATCGCCACCCCGTCGTCTCAAGGAGTCCCCACTATGGCAGCTATGAAACCTCGTACTGGTGATGGACCCATGGAAGTCACCAAGGAAGCGCGCTCGCTAGTGATGCGCATTCCTCTCGAAGGTGGAGGCCGGCTAGTCGTTGAACTTAATCCTCAGGAAGCTAACAACCTGAGCGCAGCCCTCGAGGCTGCAGTTGCTCTTATTAAGAAGTAGAGCGGACCGAAGAAATTCTTCACGCAGTTGCTCCTGAATTAGATTCTCTTATCGGAGCAGATGTTCTTGTCCTGGGATATATCCAGTCAAAAGATGGCGAAATCAGATTTATTGGAAGCAAGAAGTTACTGAGTAAAATCGAAAAATTCTTTGAAATAAACCTTGTTGATGAAGTTTCGTTCTTTACACCAACAGGTAAAGCGGGAGAAATAAACGAGATTCCCGTTCTTCACGATGACTCCGCTGTTGATCGCCTTTATCTTCTTGGCCTCGGAGACCAATCGCTTACTTCTTATCGCACTGCTGGCGCTGCAATTGGGCGCAAGGTGCGGGGAAAAGCGGTAGAGATAATTTCACTTTGTGCACAGAGCGCTCCTGAAATTAAAGCACATGGAGTTTCAGCTTTACTTGGCGCCTATTCGTGGAGCTTGAAGACAGGTAAAGAGGTTGAGATTCCTCGCATTGGTATTGCAACCCTTGATGAAAAAGAGGTTACTCGTGCATCGGTCATTGCAAAAGCGCTTTATACAGCGCGAGATCTAGTTCATACGCCTTCTAACATTAAGAATCCGCTGTGGATGGCGCAAGAAGCAAAGAAGATTGCAGATGAATGTGGATTGGCAATCAAGGTATTGGCCGGTAAGCAACTTGCTGATTTCGGTGGGCTGCGCGCAGTGGGAAACTCTTCACCAACACCTGGACCACGCTTTATCGAACTTTCATATATTCCAAGGATGCGTGGCAACTCAGCAGCAGCGCTACCTCATGTAGTCATTGTTGGAAAAGGAATCACCTTCGATACTGGCGGTGTTTCACTCAAGCGCCCTTATGAATTTATGACAGCCATGAAGAGTGATATGGCAGGGGCGGCAGCGGCCCTTGCAACTATCAGTGCACTTCCGCAATTACAACCCAAGGTGCGAGTAACTGTTTTAATGATGTGTGCCGAAAATGCTCTCTCAGGTAGTGCTCAGCGACCATCAGATGTCATCACTCAATATGGCGGCACCACTGTTGAAATTATCAATACTGATGCAGAGGGAAGGCTCGTTCTTGCTGACGGCCTTGCTTATGCGGTGGCAAACCTGGATCCGGATTACTTAATTGATATTGCAACCCTGACAGGTTCTGCAACGCTAGGTCTAGGCCGTCAATATGCCGCCCTGTATTCGCGCGACAAAAAACTTGCTAAGCAATTTGTGGAGATAGGCGAGGAAAGCGGCGAACGCGTCTGGCATATGCCGCTCATTGATGATTACGCAGATTCCCTGGAAAGTGATGTGGCAGATCTTAATCACGCAGCAGATAAGGGCGATTACTCTGCTGGATCTGTTACTGCCGCCTTATATCTCGAACATTTTGTAGGAGACAGTCGCTGGGTGCACCTCGATATCGCTGGAACAGGTCGCAGCGAAAATGATTCAGGAGAAAATGTCAAAGGCGGCACCGGTTTTGGCGTGCGTTTATTCATTGATTGGATAGTGTCTCTCTCATGAATATTGACCCGCATACCTATGCAGAGACATTTATTGCAGAAGGCTCTGTGAAAAGTGCGGCGCGTGCTCGAGGAGAAGAAAATGGAGTCAGCGATGTCTCCCAAGGCACAGGTGCATATCTACGCCAACTCGCTCATCAAATTAAGGCGCAGTCAGTAGTTGAAATTGGAACAGGATCTGGTGTTGGCTCACTCTGGATTTTAGAAGGAATGCTGGCAAGTGGAACTCTGACATCGATAGATGATGAGATGGAACATACAACCATTGCAAAGATTGCTCTAGCCGAAGCAGAAATTGCCCAGACTCGAATTAGATTCATTACCAATTCGGTGATGGATGTCATGACAAAGCTCACTGACCGTGCTTATGACCTGGTTGTATTTAGACATAACCCGGAAGATTTAAGTTTTGCCATCTCAGAAGCTCATCGAATCTTGCGTAGTGGTGGAGTCTTTGTGATTGACAATTTTTATGGTGGTGGCAAGGTTCCAGACCCAGCCCAGCGCGATCCGAAGACTATTGCTCTGCGTGAGGCAGGAAAAGCTATAAAGGCTGATACTGATTCGTGGGTGACATCACTGATCCCAATTGGTGACGGATTGTTGCTTGCAACGAAGTTGTAGCAGAATTCATCTATTAAGTTTTATTGAGTGAGGTTATTTCAGTGAGCGATTTTGATAGCAAGCCGTGGTGGGAAGCACCTGCTCCAAAAGGCTTGAATAAATCAATCTCGCTTAAATCTGCAATCGTTCTTGCACTTGGTGTGGGGCTGATTGCCGGCACATTTACAGCATCCTCTACCGGATCACTCTTTGGCCGTTCGGTAAATCTTGTTAAATCTTCATCGACCATTGAGCGCCCTGTGGGATCTGTTGCTGAAATTGCCCAGCGCGTTCTGCCATCAGTTGTCTCCATTGAAGCAAAATCAGAAAATGGTGGCGCAACAGGTTCTGGCTTTGTAATTGACAGCACTGGCTACATCCTGACAAATAACCATGTAATTGCCGGATCGGTTGAAAGTGGTGGAGAAATCTCGGTCAGGCTCAATGATGGCTCTGAGTATTCCGCGAAGGTAGTAGGCCGAGACAGTTCTTATGATCTGGCGGTACTTAAGATTTCTGGTGCAAACCTCAAAGCCTTGCAATTCGGAGATAGCGATAAAGTTGCCGTGGGAGATTCAGTCATTGCAATTGGCTCACCATTGGGACTCACTGGCACAGTAACTCTCGGCATTATCAGCGCTAAGGATCGCGCAGTAACTGCCGGAGAATCGCAAGCAGATAATTCATTTATTAACGCGCTGCAAACCGATGCGGCAATTAACCCTGGAAACTCAGGTGGACCACTAGTTGATGCCACCGGCTCAGTCATCGGTGTCAATTCTGCAATTGCATCCCTTGGATATTCAGCAAGTTCTCAAACCGGTTCTATCGGTCTTGGATTTGCCATTCCCATTAATCAGGCACGCAAGACTGCAGAGCAGTTAATCAAGAATGGCAAAGCTACATATCCTGTCATTGGAGTCTCAGTTGAGATGAATTACAGGGGCGAGGGTGCACTGATTGCAAAGACCGGCGTTGCAATCGTAAAAGGTGGAGCCGCAGATAAGGCTGGGCTCAAGGCCGGAGATATCATCATTGAATTTGATGGACGTGCAATTGGGTCAGCTGATGAGTTGATCGTTGCAATTCGCGCGCAAAACGTTGGCGATAAGGTTGAGATAATCTACAAGCGCGGATCTGAGACCAACAGCGCCACACTGGTTCTGACTGCATCAGAGTAAAGAGATAGGCTCTCCACATTATGTTCTTTGATTTTGGTGCTGGTGAAGTAATTGGGCTCGCTCTCCTTGCGATGATTCTTTTGGGTCCTGACAAGTTGCCACAGTTTGCCGTTGATGCGGCAAAGATGGTCAAGAAGATAAGAAATTTTGCAGCTACAGCCACAAATGAACTTAAAGAGAATCTAGGCCCAGGGTTTGAAGATCTACAGCCCTCTGATTTACACCCGAAGACATTTATTAAAAAGCAGTTAGCAACTGCCCTGGATGAGGATCGTTCGCCCAAGAAATTGAAGGTAAAAGCACAGATTGATCCGGATCTGCTATGAGTACGTTAGAACTTATTCATGCAGCACTTGCCACCGTGCAAGACCCTGAGCTCCACCGAGCGCTTCCTGAACTGGGCATGGTTAAATCAGTTGCGCACAATGGAGAAAAAGCCGAGTTAGAAATTCTGCTCACTATTACTGGGTGCCCCATGAAGGATCGCCTTACAACCGATATTGAGAAGGCAGTTTTAGCAGTAGATGGCGTCTCTGAAGTTTCCATCATTTTTGGCGTGATGGATGAAGAGCAGCGCGCAAATATCAAGAAGCTGCTTCGTAATGGCCGTGAAAGTTTTATCTCATTTGCTCAAGCAGATTCACTGACTCGCGTGATTGGTGTTGCATCTGGAAAAGGTGGCGTTGGAAAATCATCACTGACAGCAAACCTGGCAGTCGCCTCTGCCCAGAAAGGTCTACGTGTTGGCATTCTCGATGCCGATGTCTACGGCCATTCAATTCCCCGCCTCATGGGGCTGATAGGTCAGCGCCCCACAGCAATCGATCAAATGTTTATTCCACTTGAATCATTCGGCGTGAAGACAGTATCTATGGAGATGTTTAAGCCTGAACGCTCCGATGCGATTGCTTATCGCGGCCCACTCCTGCATCGCGTGCTTGAACAACTCTTATCGGATGCCTACTGGGGAGATCTTGATCTGCTCTTTATCGATCTTCCACCTGGAACTGGCGATCTTGCAATATCACTAGGGCAATTGGTTCCCACATCAGAAATAGTCGTTGTGACGACTCCACAAATTGCGGCAGCCGAAGTGGCAGAGCGAGCAGGCCGAATTGCCCATCAGATTCACCAACGTGTTATTGGTGTGATTGAAAATATGTCAGCCTATCCATGTGCCAAGTGTGGTGAACTGACATCACTCTTCGGTGAAGGCGGAGGAGAAGAAACTTCTAAGCGCCTATCTCAATTAGTTGGCTCAGATGTTCCACTGCTGGGCAAAGTTCCATTTAGCCCTGAACTTCGCGAAGGTGGAGATGGTGGCAGCCCGGTAGTTATTTCTGCTCCCGAAAGCCCCAGTGCACAAGTAGTTAATGAAATCGTTGGCAAGCTGATAGTTCGAGAGAAATCTTTACTTGGTGTCAGACTCGGGCTTGCGTAACTCTTCCACAATCTCTTTAGCAAGATCGCCCAGCTCATTGCGCAAGTAATCGCGCGTAGCAACATCACCTAGCGCAATACGCAAGCTTGCAAGTTCACGGGTGAGATATTCAGTATCGGCGATACTGCGAGCATTCTGCGCACGGTCTTCATTAAGTGAGATGCGATCTCTATCTGCTTGTCGATTTTGTGCAAGCAGAATGAGTGGGGCAGCATAAGAAGCTTGCAAAGAAAGAATGAGAGTCAGAAAGATAAATGGGTAATCATCAAATCTTAAATCACGTGGTGCAAGTGCATTCCAAATCACCCAACTTAAGACAAAGACTGTCATATATACCAAGAAGCGAGCAGTCCCAAGGAAGCGAGCAAACTTCTCTGAAAGGCGACCGAATGCCTCGGGATCGTAATTGGCGCGAAGTGATCGACGAGTCTCGCGAGGGGTGTCTAAACCATTGTTACGTGCCATCATCAGAGCTCCTTCGGTAAATCGTGTGAATCTTCAAAATTTGTATCAATACTTTCAAGAGCTGCAGTTGTTGTGGCTGAATCTCGGTGGTCATGTCGCCAGTTTTCAGGCAGCAAGTGGTCAAGGACGTCATCGACAGTTACTGCGCCAAGCAGGCGATCATTTGCATCGATAACCGGCAGTGAGAGCAAGTTATAGCTAGCTAAGTATGAGGAAACAGCGTGCAAAGAGGCATCGGGATTTACACCCTGAGTATTGGTATCAACGATTGATCCTAATAGCGTTGAAGGACGTTCACGCAGCAGGCGTTGGTAGTGCACCATTCCGATAAATCGACCAGTTGGAGTTTCTAGTGGCTGGCGAGCAATAAATACTTGTGATGCCAGCGCAGGTGAGATTTCACTCTGACGTACCGCGGCAAGTGCATCAGCAACTGTGTAATCAGCTGACATCACGATTGGCTCTGTTGTCATCATTCCGCCCGCTGAATAATCTTCATATGTCATCAAACGCAAGACATCTTCGGCATCTTCAGGGTCCATCAAGTTAATCAACTCCTGTGCACGTTCTTCACCGATTTCGCGCAACAAGTCTGCTGCGTCATCAGGATCCATCTCCTCTAGAACGTCGGCAGCACGTTCGCCTTCGAGCTCTGCAAGAAGAGCCACGCGCTCTGCTTCATCCATCTCTTCGAGAACGTCGGCAAGACGTTCGTCATTAAGTGCGCGCGCAACTTCAACGCGACGCTTAGGTGCTAAATCTTGTAATACAGCAGCTAAATCCGCCGCACGAAGATTGCTAAGTGTTGAAAGTAAATTTGCAACGCCTTGATTTGATTCGTGCTGTGCAAAGCCGGTGACGTCTTCCCATGCAAGAGTTGATGTTTCTCCTTTGCGGCGGAATCCATGTCCTTTGCGCATAATGTGAACGCGAGTGATGAGCCAGTCACCAGTGCGGTTCTGCTCCATCGCCATATCTTCCACAAGTACAGGTTCGTTATCTTCAACTACTGTGACTGTGCGGTCGAGTAAATCACCCAACACGAGCAATTCACCGGTGCGAGTATCAAAGCGACGCATATTAAGAAGGCCAGTAATAACGACAGCACCGGATTCGATTGATGTAACACGAGTGATTGGCACAAATACTCGACGGCGTAGTGGTACTTCGACAACTAATCCGAGTATGCGCGGTGATTGATTGTTAGAACGCAGGGTCGCCACAGCATCGCGCACCTTGCCGACTGGATCACCGTTAGGGTCAAAAACTGCAGTTCCGGCTAAGCGGGCGAGAAATATTCGATTGATGTTATTTCCGCTCATGGGATAAGAGTAACGGGTGACCTATCGGCTAGGTTTGCGCAATGAACTCATCTGGGAAATCATCGGCCGGCACAGGTATCGATAACCACACTCAGATGCCTGCACGCCCCGACCTTATTCGCCTCATTATCGGAGTATGTGGAGTCGGAACCTCAGGACCCCTGATTGCAATGAGTGCGATGCCGGTGCCCACATTGATTTTCTGGCGAAATTTTGGGGGCGCGCTACTTACTCTGCCATTTGCGCTAAGACATAAAGTCACTCGCACAGGCGTTCAATTAGCTGCACTTGCAGGAGTGTTGCTTGCTCTGCACTTTATTGGATTCTTTATCTCAATGCGTATGACAAGTGTTGCAGCAGGTACCGCCCTGGCTGCAACACAACCTATCTACGCCGCCTTCTTTGTAAAACTCACAGGGGGCCACATTCCAGGTAAAGCATGGGTTGGAATGTTCATTAGTTTTCTCGGCGTGCTACTTGTAACAGGCGTTGACTTACAACTGGATAAAAAATCATTCTTAGGAGATCTGGCAGCGTTGATTGCCGGTGCACTAGCTGCTGCCTATTTGTTGGTAGGTTCGCGCGCACAGCAGCAAATGGAGACAACGTCTTACACCACTATTTGTTATTTCGTATGTTCAATTACCGCACTACCGATGGCCTTACTCCTCGGCTACGAAGTGATTCATTTTTCTGCCAGAGAATGGTGGATCCTGTTAGGTCTGATCTTGGGAGCGCAACTCCTTGGTCACACCATGTTTAACTCAACCCTGAAGCGCGTATCTCCTGCAATTGTTTCGATGATTGTTTTCTTCGAAGTACCAGTGGCAGCTATTCTCGCCTACATCTTTGACATTGGAAAGCAGCCAACCTTAAGTATCATCCCCGGAGTAGTTCTGATTTTGCTTGGTTGCGCTCTAGTTGTATTAAGGAATGCGAAAGAAAGTGGCGTAGAACAGTGATAGATCTTCATACCCACACAACATGCAGCGACGGTACTGATTCTCCATTCGCGCTAGTTAAGAAAGCACTTTCTACTGGCGTAACAACCCTAGCTATCACTGACCACGATACGACTTCGGGATGGAGCGAAGCAATTAGAGCGCTGCAACCTCAAATTGAACTTGTATTAGGAGCAGAAATTTCCTGCCTGACAACAGATGGAATTAGCGTGCACATGCTGGGACTTCTCTTTGATGGTGAGAACGCCGCAATACAACAGATTCTTGCTGATTCACGAGATACCCGTATACCTAGAATGCGAAAGATGGTAGAACTTCTGAAAACCGATGGCATTGATATTTCACTAGCGGATGTGCAGGCACAAACTCCAGCAGGTGCGACAGTGGGAAGACCGCACTTAGCAGACGCTCTTGTGCATAAAGGGGTAGTGGCAAGTCGGGATGAGGCCTTCTCAAATTTGCTCAACAATGAATCTAAGTACTACGTAACACATGCCGCACCTACTCCTGTTGAGGCTATTCGCGCAATTCGCAGCGCAGGCGGAGTTGCAGTAATTGCTCACCCTTTTGCATCTCGCCGGGGTCAGATCATCACATCAGAGTCATTTACTGACTTGGTTGCTGCTGGGCTTAATGGAATTGAAGTACATCATCGTGATCAAAGCACAGATGAGCGTAAGACTCTGACTGATGTCGCACAGGAGCTCAAGCTAGTTATCACTGGATCAAGTGATTATCACGGCACCGGAAAACTTAATGCAATGGCAGAGAACACAACACTTGCGGCACAATGGGAAGCCTTAGAAGCGCAAGCAGATGCACGAAGGGTGGTACGAGTATGAATTCAATGGGAACAATCACCTTTGCAACGCAGGCATTTGTCACACTCTTTGTCATTATGGATCCACCTGGTGCTACTCCAATATTTCTTGGTTTAGTGGGAGATAAGACTCCGCGCGAGAGAGTGCGTTTGGCGTGGCAGGCAGCAGCTGTTTCGCTCTTTGTTATTGCAAGCTTTGCATTCTTCGGACAGTTCATTCTGGAATATATGAATGTCTCTATCGAAGCGCTACAGGCAGCCGGAGGGTTACTTCTTCTCTATGTTTCATTGCAGCTTCTCACCGGAACATCAAAGGGTGGCGCTGATCAGAAGAGCTCTAATGTCGGAATGGTTCCGCTAGGAACCCCGCTTCTTGCTGGTCCTGGTGCAATCGTTGCAACAATGATTTATGTGCAGAAGGCAGACTCCACTGCGCAGTTCGTTGGTTTGGCTATTGCAATTGTCGCTGTTCACCTGATTATCGGAACAGTATTGATGGCATCTACAAAGATTATTGGAGTGATCAAAGATGCGGGCGTTACATTGCTTGCAAGCATCGCAGGGCTACTACTTGCTGCAATCGCGGTACAAATGTTGGCAAATGCAATCAAAGCATTTCCAGCAAATTAACTAGATATTCTTTTGGTGCGAGTACGTTCGCGCTTTACCTGCGGCGCTGCACTCTTTGGAGCACTCTTTACTGGCGCTTTTTTCTCAACCTTGGGCGAACGCACCTGCTTGAGACTTCCAGTTGAATCGCGCGGAATATCGAGCATTTCATAGAAGTGATCTGAAGATGAGTACGTTTCAAGTGGTTCCGCTAGACCTAATTTAAGTGCGGTATCAATCATCTTCCAACGAGCGAGATCATCCCAGTCGACGAAGGTGACCGAAATACCGTGGGCGCCGGCTCGAGCAGTACGACCAATACGGTGCACGTAAGTCTTCTCATCTTCCGGGCATTGGTAGTTAATAACGTGCGTAATGCCATCAATATCAATTCCACGTGCTGCAACATCTGTTGCAATCAGGACATCTGATTTACCGGCCTTGAAATCGTTAAGCGCCTTCTCGCGAGCGGATTGCCCAAGATCACCATGGATGGTTGCGGCGTTAAATCCACGCTCTACTAATTCATCAGAAGTCTTTTGTGCTGTGCGCTTAGTGCGACAAAAAACAATTGTTGGTCCACGGCCATTGGCTTGAAGAATGCGCCCGAGTAGCTCGATCTTATCCATGGCATGTGCTCGGATCACGTGCTGAACAATGCGAGATACGACTGCGCCTTCATCCTCATTATCTTGCGTGCGGATGTGCACAGGTTGGTTCATGAAGCGACGCGCTAAAGCAATGATGTCGCCAGGCATGGTGGCTGAAAAGAGCATCGTCTGCTGACGAGCGGGAGTACTGGTAAAGATCTTCTCAACATCAGGTAAGAATCCGAGATCAAGCATCTCATCAGCTTCATCTAGAACCACTCGCGAAACATTTTTCAGTGTGAGTTGTCCTTGTCGATATAAATCCAATAAACGACCTGGGGTTCCCACGACAATCTCGACGCCTTTTTGTAGCGCTTCAATCTGTGGCTCAAATGCCCGGCCGCCATAGACAGCTAGTGTGCGAATTCCACGGTTGAAGGAGAGCTCTTCAATATCTTTCGTAACTTGGACGCAGAGTTCGCGGGTAGGGACCACGATTAGGACTTGAGGGTGGCCCTGATTGGCTAGTTGCGGCCAATCAGCATCATTGGGCGCAATGACGCGCTCAATGACTGGAATTCCAAATGCGAGAGTCTTACCGGTACCGGTCTTTGCTTGACCAATGACATCGCCATCGGCGAGTGCAATAGGCATGACCATCTCTTGAATAGGAAAGGGAGATGTAAAGCCATGTTCATTGAGCGCATCGATAGTCTCTTTGCGAAGTGGTAAATCTGCGAAAGTTATCGACACTTAGTTGGCACCGAAACCGACGCGACGTTCGGTTGGTTGCCCGATTTCCACATAGCCGATTTTCTCTGCCGGCACGATAACTTCATGGCCGCGAACATCTGAAAGAACTAGGGGAGTAGATGATGAAAGTGCAGCTGCGACAGCGGCCTTGATCTCATCTGGAGCCATTGGGCATTCAAAGGAGAGCTCGCTGCTGACATGTGTAATGGAGATGCGAACTTGTGATGCCTTCTCTGATTTTTTTGTGCTCATAGCCCTATCTTAGAGTCAGAGTTCAGTACGGGGAAATCCAGAAATTCCTCGCCACATGAGGTTCTCAACCAGTTCCATCGCTTGTTGGCGAGTGAGTTTTCCATCTCTTTCCAGCCAATGACGAGCTGTGACTTGAACATAGCCAATTAATCCAACGCCGAGCATCATCGCTTCCTCACGAGGAAGTCCAGTGTCATTGGCGATCACACCACTGACAGCGGCGGCACAGTCGTAGGTCATGCGATTAAGACGCTCTCGCACCTGAGGTTCAACGTTCATATCACTTTCAAAGAGGAGGCGGAATGCCTCTCCTTCATTTTCGATAAAGTTAAAGTAAGCATCAATTGTGACATGCACGCGTTGCTTATTATCTGGAGTTGAAGAGATGGCCTTCTGAAGTTCAAAGACTAAAGAATCAATGTGAAGGTCGAGAACTGCGAGATAGAGATCTAATTTTGAGGGAAAGTGCTGATATAAAACCGGCTTACTGACATTGGCTCGATCTGCAATCTCATCCATCGCTGCTGAGTGATATCCAGCAGCTGTGAAGACTTCAAGAGCGGCTGAGAGCAAAATCGCTCGTCGCTCATCGCGCGGCAGGCGTGATTTATCTGAACGCGAATTATGTGCAGAAGCAGTTTCGGTAGTCATTAAGCGCATCGTACAGAATTGGCAGGCAAAGGCACAGTACGGCAGAATTACACCCATGAAGACTCCGCCGCTGGTTACGCCAGGTCCTGCGCTTACCGTTGCTGAGGTTCGTCGATATAGCCGTCACTTAATCATCCCGGATGTAGCAATGGCGGGCCAGCAGCGCATGATGAATGCCAAAGTGCTCTGCGTTGGCGCAGGGGGCCTCGGATCTCCAGCCCTGATGTATTTAGCTGCAGCTGGAATCGGCACTCTTGGAATCGTTGAATACGACACAGTTGATGAATCAAATCTTCAGCGACAAATTATTCACGGTCAATCAGATATCGGCAAAAGCAAAGCACAGAGTGCGAAAGAGAAAATTGCTGAGATAAATCCCTATGTGAATGTCATTACCCATGAAACACGACTTGATAACTCGAATGTGATGGAGATTTTTTCTCAGTACGACATTATTGTTGATGGCACGGATAATTTTGCAACTCGTTACTTAGTTAACGATGCATGTGTACTTTTAAAGAAGCCGTATGTGTGGGGTTCTATCTATCGCTTTGACGGACAGGCAAGTGTGTTCTGGGCAGAGTACGGTCCTTGCTATCGCTGCCTTTATCCAGAACCGCCACCTCCAGGCATGGTTCCAAGTTGTGCCGAAGGTGGAGTTCTCGGAGTTCTCTGCGCAACAATTGGTTCGATCCAAACTACTGAAGCAATCAAGGTCCTCACTGGAGTTGGTGAGCCACTTATTGGTTCTCTCATGGTTTATGACGCACTTGATATGACCTTTAGAAAGATTAAAGTACGTAAAGATCCTAACTGCCCACTGTGTAGCCAAAACCCTACCCAAACCGCGCTATTGCCTGACTACGAAGCATTCTGTGGCGTGCTCTCTGATGCGGCACAGGAAGCTAGTGCTGGTTCAACAATTACTGTGCAAGAGTTGAAATCAAAGATTGATGCACACGAGAACTACTACCTCATTGATGTTCGCGAACCAAGTGAATACGAGATTGTGAAGATTCCAACAGCGAATCTGATTCCAAAACAAGGATTTATTGATGGATCAGTATTGGCAACCTTGCCGCAAGACCGACCAATCATCTTGCATTGCAAGAGTGGCGTTCGCTCTGCCGAGTGTCTAGCAATACTTAAGGACGCTGGATTCTCTGATGCATCACACGTCTCTGGTGGCGTGGTGGCATGGGCGAAGCAGATTGATACATCACTGCCGGTCTATTAATGCTGGATAACTACAGCGGCTATCGAGTACTGCTTGTGCATGCGCACCCTGATGATGAAACCATTAACAATGGCAGCACGATGGCACTTTATGCCGCGCGCGGTGCACAGATAACACTAATCACTTGCACTCGCGGTGAAGAGGGTGAAGTTCTGATTCCAGACCTTGCTCATCTAGCAGCGCATGAAACCGACGCACTCGGTGATCATCGCGTGGAAGAGTTAGCGCAAGCAATGGCAGCACTCGGTGTTACAGACCATCGTTTTCTTGGTGAAGGCGTGAAGCGTTATCGAGATAGCGGCATGATGGGAACAGATGCCAACAATCGCCCCGATACTTTTTGGAGCGCAGATTTTGATGAAGCTACCCAGTCGCTCGTTTCAGTCATTGATGAAGTGAAGCCACATGTACTGATTACCTATGATGAATTTGGTGGTTATGGCCACCCTGATCACATCCAAGCCCATCGCGTTGCTATGGCAGCGGCAGAGCGCGCTAAATGGAATATCCCGAAAATTTACTGGAATGTCATGCCCAAATCTGTTCTTCAAGCTGGCATCGAGAAGATGAAGGCTCTGGGCTCAGATTTCTTCGGAGCAGAGAGCGTCGATGATCTACCTTTCGCAAAAGATGACTCCTTCGTTCATACACGAATCGATGGCGGTGACTATGTGCATCAGAAGATGGCTGCAATGCGCGCCCATGGCACTCAAATTGCAGTTGATGGTCCCTTCTTTTCACTCTCAAATAACTTGGGGCTGGAAATATGGGGTAATGAGTACTACACACTCGTGAAGGGTGAAAAGGCCGGTGAACTTGATGCGCAGGGACATGAGAGCGATCTCTTTGCCGGCATATCACTCACGCCATGAGAGCACTGGTTTCTCTTCTCTTCGGAGCAGTTGTTGCGATAGGTGCAACCCTGATTCACGCAACCCGGCCACCAGTTGGAGTGATACTTGCAATCGTTGGTAGTTATATGTGTATTCGCTGGGTAGGTAAATATTTTGGGAAGAAGCGATACAAGCTCATCGCCCTCTTCGGTTGGTTTATGGTCATTATTCGCGCCGGAACATTTGGCGTAGGACAAGAACTCCTTATTCAAGGAGATAACTCAGGTACCGCACTTCTATTTATTGGATTTATTCTGGGAATAATTGCAGTTCTGCAACGCGCCTAACTTACTTCCAGCGCCAACTCTGCCCAGTGGGGCCATCGCTAATTTCCAGCCCCTGTGCTTCTAACTCTGCTCGCAAGGAATCACTTTGTGCCCACTCTTTAGATTCCCTTGCACGAACTCGATTATCTAGCAGCTGTTGCAACTCCGGGGTAAGGGGTTTTGCTTCGGGTACGCGATTGAGATCGAGTCCGAGTACCTGATCTGCGTATAAGAAAATTGCGCGCTTATCTTGTGATCCCATAGCAGAATCTTTTTCAATGGTGCGCAACCTTTGCATGGCACGTGGTGTATCAAGATCATTAGTGAGCGCATCAGTAATCTCTTGGTCAATTTTAATCTCTGTTGATGTTCCCCATTCAGACATCAGAGTGCGCCATCTTCGAAGGGTTGCGTGCGCTGCATCGAGTGCTGCCCACGAGAGATCCATCTGTGAGCGATAGCGATTTTCAAGGAGCGAGAAACGTAGCGAGAGTGGATCTAATCCGCGTGCTTGCACATCACTAAGAAGCACAACATTTCCAGCACTTTTTGACATCTTGCGTCCTTCAAAGAGCAGATGTTCTCCATGGACCCAGGTGCCCACGACTTCAGAGTGGGTCAAAGAATTTGATTGTGCTCGCTCATTTTCGTGGTGTGGGAAACGAAGATCAATTCCGCCCACATGAATATCCACCTTCGAATCTAGGAAATCGATAGACATCGCGCTGCACTCGATATGCCATCCAGGAAAACCTGGACCCCACGGGGAGCCCCAGATCATTTGCGTGCGTGCGCCGGCTAATTTCCAGAGCGCCCAGTCTGCGTGAAATCTTTTTCCGCTCTCATCGTTATGGTCATGGCGATGGCCGGGTTTGAGCGCCGCTAACTTGTTGCCACTGATTGCGCCATAACTTTCCATAGATGTGGCATCAAAGTAGACCGTGCCATCACTTCCAATGTAGGCGTTCTTACTTTCAATGAGTTTTTCGATTGCCGAGATCATGGAGCCCATATTCTCTGACGCTCGTGGATATCTGTCGGCTTTTCTGACATTGAGTAAGGTCAAATCTTTATGGAAGCGGGATTCAAATTCACGAGCAATCGCAAATGGATCGCTCTTAGTACGTTCTGCCTCTGCCAATAATTTATCTTGAGCCTCAAAGTCATCTGCCATATGTCCAACATCTGTGATGTTTTGAATGAGTTCAACGTCAACACCGGTCATAGTTAGCGTGCGAGTGATGAGGTCTGCAAGTAAGAATGTGCGCAGGTTTCCCACATGGGCATCTCGGTAGACAGTAGGGCCACAGCAATAGATGGAGATATATCCATCACGGCTCACAATTTCTTGAACTTCGCGAGTGCGGGTGTCATAAATATGCAGCTGGCCACTGGAGACATCTCTACGGTTAAAGACTGGAATGATGCGGAAAAAAGCAATATCGGCCAGCGCAAATTCAATTAACTCACCCCGGCGATTAATGAGGCTTGTCTCACTATGTAGTACGCCAACGATGTCACGGAATCCGCCAGCGGAATCTCGCAGGCGAATAGTGGCTCGCTTGCCAACGGCGGCCCGCAAAGTTTCGGCGTTCACGTGGCAACCTTAATCATGTAATCAGTCTCTTGCAGGGTTAGACTTATCGCCTACCGCTTCAAGCCTTCTGGAGGATCTTTCGTGACATATGTAATCGCCGAACCTTGCGTGGACGTTAAAGATAAGTCTTGCCGGGAAGAGTGCCCCGTTGATTGCATCTATGACGGAGCTCGCATGCTCTACATCCAGCCCGACGAATGTGTCGATTGTGGTGCGTGTGAGCCGGTATGCCCAGTCGAAGCTATCTACTATGAAGACGATGTTCCAGGGCAGTGGCAGAACTACAAGAAGATCAATACTGAATTTTTCATAGAACTTGGATCACCTGGGGGAGCATCAAAGGTCGGAGAGACTAACTCTGATCACACCGATGTCACTGCTCTTGCGCCAAAAACTACCTGATTTTCCATGGGATGCACTCGCTCCCTTTGGTGAGATTGCGCGCAAGCATCCGCAAGGTGCTCTTGATTTATCAGTAGGGACTCCGGTAGATCCCACTCCTGAATTTATTCAGCACGCTTTGCGAGAGTCATCTAATTCTCCGAGTTACCCCGTAACGATAGGAACCCAAGAACTGCGCAGCGCAATTCATCACTGGGCTGCAACAACACTGGGTGCTACCGGTGACTTTGCAGTGTTGCCTCTGATTGGTTCCAAAGAGTTCGTCGCTTGGTTGCCCACCTTCCTTGAGTCAGCAACAGTTCTCTATCCACGTATTGCATATCCAACATATTTAGTGGGCGCACTCCTTGCCCAAGCAAAGCCCACTGAAGTTGACATTGATGCAACTACATGGCCCAAAGCCGATCTGGCATGGGTGAATTCACCTTCTAATCCAACCGGAAGAGTTCACTCTGAATCTGAACTTCGTGCAGCTATTGATTGGTCACGTAAGAATAAAAGCGTTCTCGTTTCAGATGAGTGCTACCTAGAATTTGGAGACACCCAGACTCCCACATCTATTTTGCGATACACAGATGGCGATAACACCAATATCTTGGGTGTGTACTCATTATCTAAGAGATCTTCGATGGCTGGCTATCGCGCCGCTTTCATCGTGGGAGACCCACAATTAATCGCCAGAATTCTAGAAGTGCGCAAGCACGCCGGCATGATGGTCTCCTTGCCGGTGCAGCACGCAATGGTTGCCGCACTTTCGGATAGCAAACATGTAGTTGAACAACGCGGGCGCTATAACTCACGTCGCGCTCGCCTTGTGCCAGCGTTAGTTTCTGCCGGTTTTACTATTGATCATTCAGATGCCGGCCTCTATATCTGGGCAACAAGGAATGAAAGCTCATGGGATTCAGTTGCCTGGCTGGCAGCACTAGGAATTCTTGCCACCCCAGGGATTTTTTATGGCCAAGCGGGAGAAAATCATATTCGTATTGCACTCACCGCAACGGATCAACAGATTGCAACAGCGGCCGAACGAATACTTTCGAAAGTCAGTGAACGCTAATGGCTGTCGGAATTTTATTGGTAGGCGGTCTTGGAACTCGTCTTAAGCCGTTGACCAATGAATCTCCCAAACCTATGTTGCCGGTTGCTGGTTTGCCAGTCACTGAACATCAAATACTTGCCGCTAAGCGCGCTGGAATTCACACCCTGGTGCTTGCAACTTCCTATCTGGCAGATGTCTTCACACCATATTTTGGTGATGGCAGTAAATGGGGAATCAAAATTCTCTACGCAGTTGAGAAGGAGCCTCTGGGCACAGGTGGCGCCATAAGGAATGCAGCAGAGCTTGTAAAAGGTGATGAACCGATTGTTGTTTTCAATGGAGATGTCCTGAGCCACCATTCGATTGCAGACCAAATCGCATTTCACCAAGCGCAGAAAGCCGATGTCACACTGCATCTGATAGAAGTCCAAGATGCTCGTGCATTTGGTTGCGTTCCCACAGATTCAGAAGGAAGAGTCACCGCCTTTTTGGAGAAGATGGAAAATCCTGTAACCAAGTTCATTAATGCGGGCTGCTATGTTTTTAGCCCTGATGTCATCAATGAGATTCCACTCGGAGTTGTAGTTAGCGTTGAACGCGAAACTTTCCCGGCTCTGATTGCACAGCACCGCCCGGTGTTTGGGTATAAACAAGATGCCTATTGGCTCGATGTCGGAACGCCGGCAGCTCTCTTTCAAAGCTCACGCGATCTAGTCGATGGCCCCTTTGTGGCGATGGCCGGCTCCACCATTGGCGATGGCAGCAAGATAACTGGCGGCACCGCAATTGGTGCCAATACAACGATTGCATCTGGCTGCCGCATTGATGGCTGCATCATCGGCGATAACGTAGTGATCGAATCTGATGTGAATTTGTCACAATGCTTCATTGCAGCGGGAACACATGTGAAAAAAGGGACCGAGCGAGCCTGTACTTACCTCTCGCAGAGCTCAGATTTACCGATTTCTCTGTAAATTATCGACTTTTCTCCCTGAAAAAAAGCGCCAAAAGTCTCGACTTAGGAGTTGACTCCGAGGGATTACACCGGTGTAATTCATACCTAGAGCGCAGGTGATTCACAACGAATCCCGCCCCTAATGACTTGAGGAGATTTACCAATGCCAATCCGCCCAGAAGGAACATCGACTGGCAAGCCATCAGCCCCTACTGCTGGACCCACCATTCAATTAGCTAATGGAGAGAATTTTGAACTCTCCTGGCAAGAGCGCTCACTCTGCGCTCAAACTGATCCTGAAGCTTTCTTTCCAGAAAAGGGTGGCTCTACTCGCGAAGCAAAGCGCGTCTGTCTTTCATGTGATGTGCGACAAGAGTGTCTTGAATACGCTCTGGCACATGATGAGCGTTTCGGTATTTGGGGCGGTCTTTCAGAACGTGAGCGCCGTCGCCTTAAGCGTCGTCCTGCCTAAAGGCAGCAAGAGAGAGCAACAAGTCCGATTCCTTACTTTAGGTAGGTTCTTCCCATGAGCGCTCCGCGGGTAACTGCACTCCTGGTTGTACACGATGGAGCAACCTGGTTATCTGAAGTTGTTGCCTCCCTTGCTCTGCAATCTGTAAGACCCAACCAAGTCTTTGCCATCGATACTGGCTCACTTGATGCTTCGGTGAAGCTGCTTAAAGGCGCTCGCATTCCGGTTGCAACTATCGATAGAGAAAGTGGATTTGGTGCTGCGATTGCTCATGGAATTACGCAGTTGCCTGCGCCGATTAAAGATAGCGAAGAATGGATTTGGATTCTCCACGATGACTGCGCGCTACATCCTGCCGCACTCGAATCTTTATTAGCAGCGATTGCAGATCGCCCCAGTGTTGTGATGGCTGGACCAAAACTTCTTGGTTGGCA
>Ga0214921_10000509_pt1 | contig 72391 bp, 76 predicted proteins | sample LL1505_MetaG_FD_177992 | JGI IMG/M metagenome (GOLD analysis project Ga0214921, IMG submission 177992) | Freshwater microbial communities from Lake Lanier, Atlanta, Georgia, United States - LL-1505 | ecosystem: Environmental > Aquatic > Freshwater > Lake | place: USA: Georgia | collected... | reverse complement strand
TGCCGATACTCAAATTTTAGTCGGTCTAAAACCTTTAATTCTTAGTGGCGAATACATCGTTAATTATGAAGTGGATACAACCGAAGGCGAAACCCTTAGCGGTCAATACAGATTTACTTTTGTTGCTCCCGCAGTATTGGAATCTTCAAAACCGGGAAGCAGCGAAGCCCCCACTCCAGATCTAAATAAAGAAACAAAATCTTCGAAGATAACTGATTTCTTTATGATTGGATTACTAACTCTTTCAATTTTGGTGCTTGTTTTGATTTCTAGGTCTTTGCGAAAGCCAAAGAAAAAGAAACGCAAGAAGTGAATACGGAAGAAATAAATCTTGTCTTACATCTGGTAGCTAAATTTATTACGCTTTCTTCATTCATTACTCTGATTGGAATTTTACTAGGTCTCGCATTTTTAGCACCAGACAATAAGGGAAATTTGCATTCACCCCGATTGCTAAAATTGCTTCCACCAATTTCACTTATCTGGCTAATGGGAAGTGTTTTCTTTCTCGTCTCAGAAGTTTCATTTATTTTGAATACCCAAATATCTGAAGTAGTTAATGGAAATATCTTACGATCTTTCATAACGCAAACAATTTTGGGAAAACTTTTTGGCATCCAAATAATTGCCGCCTTAATTTGTTCATTAGCTGCAGTGCGAATTAAGAAAACAGGTGGCGCGGTATTTTTGATTGCAATTGCTTGGATTGGTGGGTTAGCCACCTATTTAGAAAGCCATGGAAGCAATTCCGGTCATCATATGTTGGCGATCGGCTTAGTGATAGTTCATGTCGCCGCACTCTCCTTATGGTTCGGCGGAGTAATTGCGCTCTTCATAATGCCAAAAAATGAACGAGAAATTGGCCGAAAAAGGTTTGCACCTATGGCACTGTGGTGTGTTTGCGCTATTGCATTAACTGGAGTTGTTAATGCCTTTGTGAGAATCGGGTCAATAGCCAATCTAACTTCTGATTATGGAATTTTAGTTATTTTAAAGACAGCACTCTTCGTATTTATACTTGCAATTGCAGCTTACGGCCGCAAGAAATTAGGGGAGTCAAGTTTTACTAAGCAGTTAGTGCAAGAGCTGATCTTGCTAACAACGGTCTTAATTTTAGGAATTCTCCTTGGTCAAGGAAATCCTCCTGCAAGTGGAGCGAAGGATATTGTTGAAGCAATTGGTGCGAAGATGCCCGGAACTCCAACAATTTCAAGATTGATATTTGAATATGAGCCTGATGGACTATTCCTGTCACTTCTAATCCTTTCAGTTGCGCTCTATATAAAGGGCGTGATTGTTTTAACTAGGCGCGGGGATAAATGGCCAATTGGACGCACGCTTGCATTTGCTATTGGAATCAGTGCGATCGATTATGCAGTTAATGGTGGCCTCGGCGTCTATGCACAAGTTGCCTTTTCTTTTCACATGATTTCTCACATGGTATTAGCCACACTCGCACCAATTGGAATAGTTCTAGGGGCACCAATTACTTTGGCTCTGCGCACCTTGCCAATTGGGCGCACTCAAGATGAAAGAGGAGTGCGAGGTTATGCTCTTGCAATTTTGCACTCGAGATATTCCAAAATAATTACGCATCCAGTAAGTGCTTTAGTTATTTTTGAGGCATCACTTTTTGCATTGTATTTTACTGATTTATTTAACTGGCTAATGAGTTATCACTTTGGTCACTTTTTTATGGGGCTGCATTTTCTTCTATCAGGGATATTGTTATTTTTTGTAATTATTGGAATCGATCCAAGCCCACAAAAAAGTCCATTCATTTTGCGAATCGGGATTCTTTTTGTGGCGATTAGCATTCATGCATTTTTCTCAGTCGCGCTGATGTCATCGTCGCAATTAGTTGACGGCGGCCATTTCGCCGAAATAGCCAGGCCTTGGTGGCCAGATTTCTTGGCAGATCAAAGAATGGGCGCATCCATAGGGTGGGCGATGGGTGAGATTCCAATTTTGGCGGCATTAATTGCCACCTTCATTCAATGGGTTAGAGCGGACGAAAGAGATGCTGTACGAATTGAGCGCAATTCGATCCGGGCACGCCAAAGCGGAGAACCGGACGAATTGGATAAATACAACCAATATCTCTCAAGCTTAAACAAAAGTGAAAATCCAAGAGATGAGTGAAACAGTGAAGGTGCGGAGTAGCGCGGTAGCGAGAATTCTGCATTAATTAGACCATGGAAGCGCTTTTTCAATTGCCAGATGAGTACATCTCTTTACGTAAATCTGTGCGCGCACTAGCAGAGGAAAAAATTGCACCATTCGCGAGAGATGTTGATGAAAATGCAAGATTCCCAGAAGAGGCAGCATTAGCGCTATTGGCAAATAAATTATCTGCAGCTCATGTTCCTGAAGAGTTTGGTGGGGAAGGTGCAGATGCGTTAGCAGTTGTTTTGATAATTGAAGAAATTGCTCGAGTGTGTGGATCATCTTCACTTATTCCAGCGGTAAATAAATTAGGTTCTCTTCCCTTGATATTGGCTGGAAACAAGGATCAAAAAGAACGATGGCTACGCCCGTTATCAAACGGCAAAGGCTTTTCTTATTGTCTATCTGAATCAGAAGCAGGCTCAGATGCATCCGCATTGAAGACGAAAGCAGTGCGCTCAGGAGATAAATGGATTCTCTCGGGAAGTAAAAAATGGATTTCAAATGCAGGTGAATCTGAGTTTTATACAGTTCTTGCAGTAACTGATCCCGGAAAGGGCAGTAAAGGAATCAGCGCTTTTGTGGTTGAGAAAAGCGACAAAGGTATTTCTTTTGGTGCGCATGAAAAGAAAATGGGATTTAGAGGATCACCAACACGTGAGGTTTATTTTGATCAAGTCGAGTTAGCAAATGATCGGATGTTAGGTGCCGAAGGTACGGGATTTGCTCTAGCCATGAAAACTTTGGATCACACCCGAATCACAATAGCTGCGCAAGCGATTGGCTTAGCTCAAGGTGCTTTCGATGTAGCAAATAAATATTCACATGATCGCAAGCAATTCGGTAAAGAGATTTTTGATTTTCAAGCAATCCAATTTATGTTGGCAGATATGGCTATGAAAATCGAAGCAGCACGCCAATTAACTTATGCTGCCGCCGTCAAGAGTGAAAATAGCAGTTCAGATTTAACTTTTTACTCTGCAGCTTCTAAATGCTTAGCATCTGATACTGCCATGCAAGTCACTACTGATGCAGTGCAAATTCTTGGTGGCTATGGATATGTTTCTGATTATCCAGTTGAGCGAATGATGCGAGATGCCAAGCTAACTCAAATCTATGAAGGAACAAATCAAGTTCAGCGAATAATTATTGCGCGAAATTTAGTTTAATTAACTAAATCTAATTATTTTTGTTGGAGTAACAACAGCATTTACTTTTTGATCATGGATTTCATGCGGCAAATCTCCTTTAAAAATTTCACCATCATGCAACAAGCAAACTTTCCAGCCTGAACTTAATTTAAGAGCTCGATCGTATGATCCACCGCCTCGGCCTATTCTCATTCCACTCTCATCAACACTTAAAGCTGGCACAACAGCAATCTGTGCGATTGAAATTCCTGAAATTCCTAAATTCTCGTTGGTTTCAGAATCTATCCACTCTAAAGAATTGTCCTCAAGTAAATGTGGCAGAAGCAGTTGGACTCCACGGCTCAAGAGAGTGGAGTTAAAGATTTCCGTTCCGGGCTCATTCCCAAAAGAGATGTAAGAAGCCACGACTTTAACCTGGTCAAATTCAACTTGCTCAAGAAGTAGTGAACTTGCTCGCCCATCACCTTCGGGGGCTAATTTTCGCAAGTTGTGCAGCACACGCCGAGTCTGGCTCTTCTCTTCCATGTGATCAGCGTAAGGTGTGTTCACTATGGGATCTAGCGTATTTAAGGCAGTTATTCCGGCGGCCGGTATGGGCACTCGTTTTTTGCCGGCTACAAAGTCAATTCCAAAAGAAATGCTGCCGATTGTTGATAAGCCCGCAATCCAATACGTAGTTGAAGAAGCTATTCGAGCAGGCTTAAAAGACGTTTTGCTTATTACCGGAAGAAATAAAAGTGCTCTTGAGGATCACTTTGATCGGGCAATTGAGCTCGAAATAGCATTGGAAAAACGCGGCGATGTCGAGAAATTATCGCTAGTAAAGAAAATAACTGAATTATGCAAAGTTCATTATGTGCGTCAAGGAGATCCGCTCGGGCTAGGTCATGCAGTTCTAACGGCGGCTAATCATGTTGGAAATGAAACTTTCGTAGTTTTACTTGGCGATGACTTAATTGCTGAAGAAGATAATTTGTTAGGTGAAATGCTTGAGGTGCATAAAAAATTCGGCGGAAGTGTAATTGCATTGATGGAAGTTCCTGATTCTCAGGTATCTCTCTACGGAATTGCCTCGGTGAAGAAAACTAATTTAGGTAATGTCGTAGAAATTATAGATTTAGTTGAAAAGCCGAATGTAGAAAGTGCACCTTCAAATTTAGCAATTATTGGTAGATATGTTTTAGACCCAGCAATCTTTAAAGTTTTAGAAAAAACGCAGGCGGGTCGTGGTGGAGAAATTCAATTAACAGATGCAATTCGAGAACTCGCATTAAGTGACAAATTGGGTGGCCCAGTTCACGGTGTAATTTTCTCAGGAAGACGTTATGACACAGGAGACCGTGTGAACTATTTAAAAACTGTAGTTGAATTAGCAAGCGAGAGAGAAGACATTGGCGGAGAGTTCACTACGTGGTTGAAAAGTTTTGTGGGGAATTTGAATGGAAAGCGTTGAAAGCTATTTAAAGCAACTGTTATTACTGGCCCAACCATTAGCGCCTTTAGATTTACCACTATTAGATGCGCATGGGGCAACTCTGGCATCAGATATTGAAGTTGGAACTCGCCGAGTATTAACAGGTGGAAGTAGAATTAGATCTGCACATATTGGGGTTGCCGCTTCTGTTGGCCTAGATCACTTACCGACTCGACCACATCCTCGCGTCGTAGTGATTTCAGCAGGTGGAGATTTAACTGAACCTGGTGAGCAACTTGAAACCGCTCATTTTTACGAAGTTAACTCTTGGTTATTGACCACCTCAGTCCGAGAGGCCGGGGCTATTGGTTACCGAGTTCACACAATTCCAACGACCTCATCACAGCTTAGATTGCTAATTGAAGATCAACTCGTGCGTGCTGACTTAATCGTCATCACAAGTGGTCCAGAGTCCGAGGGCATGACTCAAGAAGCTTTAACTGAACTTGGCGTCATTAGTAAAATTCAAGTAGAAATGAATCCAACTGGCAACCATAGTTTTGGGTTGATTGGACCAGATAAAACTCCAGTCATAACTTTGCCAACTGATCCAATGACCGCTTTTATTTCATTTGAATTATTTGTGCGACCAATGATTCGCCAGATGTTCGGAAGAAAAAATATTTTGCATCCAACCTTAAATGCGAAATTGCTAGAGGCAGTCAACTTCGAATCTGAAGTTCAGCGATACCTTCCAGCAGTACTAGATTTAACGATTAATGAAAGAACTGTTAAAGCTCTTGATTCAAATAATTGGGCTGATGCCAATTCTTTTATAATTGTTCCGGCGGGAGTAAACAATTTAGCGGCTGGGCAATCAACTTCTGTTTTAAATCTTGAGCTGAGAGCCGATTAAAGTGTTGCTTCAAAGTGGTGAAATTAATTTAAGGCCACTAAGAAGAACCGATAAAAAAAAGTGGGAAGAACTGAGATCCAAAAATGAGAAATGGCTTAGGCCGTGGGAGGCCACATCCCCTGATCCATTGATTTCGCTACCAACTTTTCAACAGATGCGAGCATTTCAAAGACGCGAGGAAAAAGCATTGCGATCAATCACGTGGGCGGTGGTTTTTCAGGGTCGGATTTGCGGCCAAGTCACTTTGGGGGGAATTTCATTCGGTTCCTATAGAGGCGGCCACATCGGGTATTGGATTACATCTGAACTTGCTGGGCGAGGATTTATCCCACAGGCTGTGAATTTGGTGAGTGAATTTGCCTTCAAAGAACTGGGTTTGCACCGCTTAGAAATTTCTATGCGTCCAGAAAATGCTGCTTCAAAGCAGGTTGCGCTCAAGTGCGGATTTGAATTCGAAAGTTTACGAAAACGATTTTTACATATCGATGGGGAATGGCGAGACCATCACACTTATGTGAAAGTTCATGAATCAACACGAAGCGGCCAGACTCCTTAAATCCATCATTTGAACCATCCAAACTCCTATCGTTAACCCATCATGAGTTCTGGTTTGATCTACTTCGCCGTGGTTGCAATGTGGGTAGCGTATTTTCTGCCTAGATGGTTGCGTACTCATGATGAAATTTCAGATAACAGAAGTTTAGAGAGATATCAGAGTGCCATGAGTTTGGTATCTCTGGGCACTAGTCACGAAAATCTTCCAAGTCGCACGGAAGTAGCTGAGAACAAAATTCGGCAAATGCGACAAAGACAATTAATTTTTGTAGGCCTTGCTGCACTTTTTTTGATCGTATTCATTTCAACTTTATTTGGTGGAGTCCCTTTCAAAACTAATGCACTTCCTATTTCATTAATTCTAATTTATGTTATCCATGTTCGTAGACAAAAAATTGTCGAAGAAGTTTCAACTCGACGCAGGCTTGCAGCGGCAAGAGCCACAAATGGAGTTCGTGCAAATTTCTCAGATGTGCTCTATCGCTCGAATGAAAATGCAACAGAACACTGGATTCCATTACGTCCATCCACCACAGTCACTGTAATTCCAAATACAACTTGGCAACCAGCAGAAGTTCCACTTCCAACCTATGTGACCGCAGCTAAAGCAGTCACTCGCCCAGTCAAAGAGGCACCTATAAAAATAGAGGTCGCAGCCGGACCAGATGAGATATTTGATCAAGTAGCGGTTGAAGAAGCTGATTTACGCGCAGCAAATTAATTTAATTAAATCCATTTTTTAAACCACATCAATGAATGCCAATCATCGTAAGTAGTTATTTGCCCCACAAAAATTGGGAAATGATAAACAAAATTTGCAGCGATCAGAGCAGTCAGAAAAATTATGGAGAAAAACTTCAATTTCTGATTCCCAAATGTGCTCAAATAATAAATACGCAAAACAGCAACAAGAGTCATAATTAACCAAGGTTCAAAGATTATTGAGTAGAAAGTAAAAGTAGTACGTTGTGGATAAACAAACCAAGGTAGATACCCCGCACCTACTGCCAGCAATATAAAGCTGGTGTTGAACTGTCTATTTTTTAACCAAAAACCAAATAAAACTACAAGGGCAATTGCAGCCGACCACCAAATCAGAGGTGTCCCCAAAGCCAATACCTCTTGCGCGCAAGATGATTCACCGCATCCTTTAGGAGTCTCATAGAAAAAAGAAGTCGGACGATACATAAGTAGCCAAGACCACGCTTTAGCTTCGTAACTATGGTTTTCGGTTAAATGAGTATGAAAGTAGATCATTTCGGAGTGGTAGTGCCAAAATGATCTAAGGACATCTGGCAAAAGCCCAGAATTTTCAGCTCCCCAATTCCGACTCCAACCTAAAGTTGATTTAAACCAGCCAAACCAACTCACTACATAAACAAAAACCGGCAATACCCCTAACTGAGCCGTAAGCAAAGTTGTGGCTCTTAAGTAATTCTGACTTCCGCCTTCATCATTTTCTTTGTTTGTGCGAATTCGCTGCAGATCTCTAACTAAGTAATAAATCCCAAAAAAAGCTATGTAATAGGCAGCGCTCCACTTGGTTGCAAATGCTAAACCGAATAAAAAGCCGGCTGTCCAGAAATTTTCTCTTAGTAAAGCGTAAAGAGCAACCAATACAAAAAACATCAGGGTCATATCTAAAAGAGAGGTACGTGACATCACAAGATGTAATCCATCAAGTGAAACCAATCCTGCTGACAGTAATGCCCATTTCTCAGAATTAAACAGATGTTTTGCAATTAGATAAATAAAAAGAATAGAGATAGTTCCAAGCAATGCTGTAGAAAATCTCCAGCCAAATGAGTTGTCTCCAAATATTTTAATTCCTGATGCAATAGCCCATTTACCTAGCGGGGGATGCACGATAAATTCGGATGCACCTTTTTCAACTTCAACACCATATTTTAGAAAATCTCTTGCTCCATCGACATAGTAAATTTCATCGAAAACTAATTCATTCGGACGTCCAAGATTTACAAAACGTACGGCTGCGGAGATTGCAAGAATCAGCAGTAGCCACCTACGGAGCAGAAGGTATCGGAAGCCTTCCAGCGCTTTGGTCATGGAGGATAGGTTAGAACCTGAGATGATAAGAGTGTGAAAAAGAGCCAATTAATCCTCGCTGGCGCCCCTTTAGGGAACAGTCGAGACCTTTCTCTACGGGTAAGAGATTTATTGAGTCAAGTGGATCTGATTGCAGCCGAGGACACTCGTAGACTTTTACGGCTTTGCAGCGATTTGGATATTTCTCTCAGCGCTCCAGTGATTTCTTTTTTTGCCGGAAACGAAGCACAGCGAACTCCTGAATTAATCTCTGCATTAACTGAAGGTAAGACAGTTTTAGTTATTACCGATGCAGGAATGCCAGGTATTAGTGATCCTGGGTATCTAATTGTTAGAGCTGCATTGGATGCAAATTTTGAGATTGAAGTTGTGCCTGGACCAAGTGCTGCAAGTACTGCGTTATTACTTTCCGGCTTGTCTATGGAGCGATATATTTTTGATGGATTCCCACCTCGAACACAACAAGCGCGGCAAAATTATTTTGAAAGTATTAAGTCAGAAAGTAGGACTGTAGTTTTGTTTGAAGCGCCACACCGAATCCGAGAAACTCTTGAAGATGCGATCTTGATTCTAGGTAACCAACGCCAGGGTGCAGTTTGTCGGGAGATGACTAAAACCCATGAAGAGATTGTGCGTGGGTCTTTAGCGGAGTTAGAGAAATGGTCCAATTCCAAAGAGATGCTAGGAGAAATAACTTTGGTTATAGCCGGTCCTAGTGCCGGAGAGATCGCTGAATTAACGCCCGTTGAGATCGCCGCAAAAGTGAAGGAGCTGGAGGGGGTTGGAGCAACAAGGCAAGAGGCGGTCGCACAGATCGCAACTGAGTTTGGCTTACGTAAACGAGCGATATTTGATGCCTTGGTCGCCTCTAAGATAGGACAGTGAGCAACAAAGCCTTTTACCTAACGACGCCGATTTACTACGTAAATGATGCGCCACATATTGGTCATGCCTACACGACTGTAGCGGGCGATGTTTTGACTCGTTGGCACCGCCAAAAAGGTGAGCCCGTTTGGTTTTTAACAGGCACCGATGAGCATGGGCAAAAAGTTATGCGAACGGCCGAAGCTAATGGCAGTGATCCACAGAGTTGGGCCGATCGATTAGTCGAGTCTGCCTGGATCCCCACGTGGGAGAAGTTAAATATTGCCAACGATGATTTCATTAGAACGACTGAAGATCGACATATGGAACGCGTGCAACGTTTCTTGCAAGGACTTAAAGATTCCGGGCACATCTATGAAGGCAAATATGAAGGACCTTATTGTGTTGGTTGCGAAGAATTTAAACTTGCTGGAGATTTACTTGATGGCGCAACTCCTGATGAAAAACTTTGTCCGATCCATTCAAAACCTGTAGAGCTATTAAGTGAGACAAATTGGTTTTTTAAATTATCAGCCTTTGCTCAACCATTAATTGAACATTACAAATCTAATCCCAGCGCATGCGAACCAGCAAGTGCACGGAATGAAGTTTTATCCTTCCTGGAAGGTGGCGTTTCAGATCTTTCAATTTCGCGCTCATCATTTGATTGGGGAATCCCAGTTCCATGGGATACCAAGCAAGTGGTTTATGTCTGGTTTGATGCGCTACTCAATTATGCAACTGCTGTAGGAATTGGCGATGATCCAAACTCTGAAGGTGGAAAAAAGTTTGCACAGACTTGGCCAGCCGATGTTCACCTTGTTGGCAAAGATATCCTCAGATTCCATGCAGTTATCTGGCCAGCGATGTTGATGGCTGCAGGAATTCCTGTACCTAAAAAAGTTTTTGCGCATGGATGGCTGCTGGTCGGTGGCGAAAAAATGAGTAAGAGCAAGTTAACTGGTATCGCACCCTCAGATATAACAGATTTCTTCGGTGTAGATGCATTTAGATATTACTTTTTGAGATCAATTCCATTTGGCACAGATGGCTCTTTCTCTTGGGAAGATATGGTCGCTCGATATACAAGTGAACTCGCTAATGATTTTGGAAATTTAGCTTCTAGATCAATTGCCATGATTGAAAAGTATTGCGGTGGCAAAATTCCACAACCGGCTGCGGAACCAAAACTTGCTGAAGCCGCCCAAAAAGCCTGTGAAATTGCAGATGAACGTATTTGCGCTTTAGATTTTCAAGGTGGAATTTTAGCGATTTTAGATTTTTGTAAAGTCGTAAATGGTTATGTAACTGAACAGGCGCCGTGGGTTCTCGCGAAAGATCCCGCAAACAAAGTTGAGCTCGAAAAAGTTTTGTACACAACTGTGGAATCTCTCCGAATCCTTGCTGTGCTATTTCATCCCGTAATTCCTGAGACATCTGAAAAATTATGGGAAGCACTTGGTGCAAAAATTCTTGGTCCAATTGGTGAACAGAAAATAAGTGAAGTAGCCACGTGGGGACAATTACCTTCAGGAGTTCAAGTATCAAGAGGAGAAGTGCTTTTCCCTAGATTGCCAGAACCGGAGAACGCGTGACCGATCGGCACAATCGCGATATTGAAAGAGTTGCCGCGCCTTTACCCGAACCATTAGAAGAATCGACAATAGATTCACATTGCCATATGGAGTTGATCGCCAAATCTGATGCGGAAGATCCCGCAGTCGGCATTATTTTAGATGAAGCGAAAAGTGTGGGAATTGATCGAGTAGTTCAAATAGGTTATGACTTAGAACAATCTAAATGGTCTGTTGCTTGTGCAAATGCGTGGCCAGGCAAAGTTCTTGCAGCCGTGGCTTTGCATCCCAATGAGGCGCCGGTCGTTAATAACCTAGAAGAGCAGTTAGCGGAAATTGAAAAATTAGCTGCAGATCCACGGGTTAGAGGGATAGGAGAAACTGGTTTAGATTTTTTTAGAACCGAACCTGCCCTTCGTGCGAAACAAGAAGATTCCTTTAGAGCACATATAGAGATTGCCAAAAAAACAAATAAGGCCTTAATTATTCACGATAGAGATTCACACTCAGATGTCCTTAAAGTGTTACGAGAAGTGGGTGCGCCTGCGAAAACTGTATTTCACTGTTTCTCTGGAGATCGTGCGATGGCCGAAGAATGTATTGCTGCAGGCTACTTTTTATCTTTTGCAGGAACAGTGACTTTTAAAAATGCTCCAGAATTGCGAGAGGCATTGAAAATCACTCCACTTTCACAAATGCTAGTAGAGACGGATGCGCCGTTTTTAGCTCCGATGCCACACCGAGGTTCACTGAACCTGCCGTCACAGATTCCAAATACTCTTAGATTTATGGCTGAGGTTGTTGAACGCAATGTAAATGAACTAGCAATAGCTACCCGTGAAAATGCATTATCTATCTTTGGTTCATTCGACTAACAATGGAAAATACTGAGCCGACTTCTCTACCCACCCCAACTTTAGGTGCCACTGAGATCCGTGAAATTGCTAAACAATTAGATCTGCATCCAGCTAAATCGCTTGGTCAGAATTTTGTTATCGATGGAAATACCTGTAGAAAAATAGTTCGATTAGCCAATATAAATAATACGGATGTTGTTTTAGAAATTGGCCCAGGTTTGGGCTCGTTAACTATCGCACTCTTACCAGAAGCACGTGAAGTGATCGCAGTAGAGATCGACCGGAGATTAGCTAGCCAGTTAGCCGAAACTATGCAAAATAAAATTCCGAACCATGCAACCAAACTGCAGATTATTAATGAGGATGCCCAATTAGTTAATAAATTGCCACAACTTCCAACGGCTTTAGTTGCAAACCTTCCATACAACATTTCAGTTCCAGTGATTTTGCATTTACTTGAAAAATTCCCTTCCATTGATAAAGGGCTGGTGATGGTCCAAGCCGAGGTCGCCCAGCGGTTAGCTGCTAAACCTGGAAATAAAATTTATGGAACTCCAAGTGTTAAGGCCAAGTGGTGGGCTGATATGTCCATCGCTGGAACTGTATCTAGGGAAGTTTTTTGGCCAGTCCCAAATGTAGATTCATTATTAGTGGGATTTCAGCGCGGAGAATCCCCTGGGGATGAAGCGCTTAGGGTGAAAACCTTCACCGTGATAGATGCCGCTTTTTCACAGCGTCGCAAAATGCTTCGGAGTGCTTTAAGTGTCTGGGCCGGTGGAAGCTCTATCGCAATTGAAATTTTAGAAAAGGCTGGAGTAGCCCAAACTTCCAGGGCTGAAGAGTTGGAACTTAAAGATTTCATAGCAATAGCACGGGCGAAAAGCATTTAGATTAATTCCTACCAATAAGGTAAAGCCATGAAAGTTGTTGTCCGAGCCCCTGCGAAAATTAATTTGCAGCTGTCGGTTGGGCCACTAGGCGATGATGGATTCCATGAGTTAGCAACAGTTTTTCAAGCAATTTCAATTTACGATGAAATTTCAATTGAGTCTGCCGCTAAAGGAAGTGGAATTGATTTATCTTTCACTGGGGATGGCGCTGCGGGTTTACCCGTTGATGATAAAAATCTGGCATACCAAGCCACAAAGTTATTTGCTAAACATACAAAAATTGATTGTGATATAAAAATTTTAATCAATAAAGGAATCCCAATTGCTGGAGGCATGGCGGGTGGAAGTGCTGATGCAGCAGGAACGCTTGTGGCACTCGATGCATTATTTGAGACTTCACTAAAAAAAGATGAATTACTGAAACTTGCGACGAACCTTGGAAGTGATGTTCCTTTTTCATTAATGGGTGGAACTGCAATTGGAAGTGGACGGGGAGATCAACTCACACCTGCGTTATGCCGTGGAACTTTTCACTGGGTGTTAGCTTTTTCTTCTCAAGGACTTTCTACTCCTGCGGTCTATGCGGAATCCGATCGATTGCGCCAATCGCTAGATATTAGAAAACCACGAGTTAGTGAAGAGTTGATGCATGCGCTCAGCGGAGGAGATGCAATTGGATTAGGCAAAGCCCTAGTTAACGATTTACAACCCGCTGCTATTTCCCTTCGGCCCGCTCTAAAGATGGCAATTGGTGCTGGAATAGAGTGCAAAGCAATTGGTGCAATAGTTTCTGGATCTGGTCCAACAGTTGCATTTCTAGCAAGTGATGAAGAGAGTGCGATTGATTTAGCTGTAGCGCTTTCTTCAACTGGAGCAGTCACAAAAATAAACCGAGCAAGTAGTCCAGTGCACGGACCTAAGCTAATTTAGTAAATAGCTAGAGTGTGCTTGTCGATGAAATCCCAGTCGTAATCAATTCCCAGCCCAGGACCTTTAGGTGCTTGTAAGAGACCATTTTTTATTTCCAATTTATTTTTAGTTCCAAAATCTAGAGGCTCAGTCGGATAGCAAAGTTCAAAAAATTGGCAATTGGAAATTGCAAGAGCTACATGAAGTTGCACCATTTCAAGCGCATGATAAATAGTTGTGTGTAATTCACATCTGACACCAAAAGCCTCAGCCATATGAGCAGTCTTCATAACAGCACTTATTCCACCGCGCCAAGAAACATCACTTCGGACGATGTCTACTATGTCTTTTTGAATATACATAGCAGTTGAATAATTTGCGCCCGCTAAAACTTCTGTCGCAATGATTGGTATATCCAATTTCTCGCGAAGTTTTCGTAAAGAATTAAAATCAATATCAAGTACCGGTTCTTCGAGCCAAAGAAAATCTAATTTCTCAAGTTCGCGTCCGACTTTTAAAGCTTCTTCGTAATCATGACCGATTACAGGATCAGCCATCAGTGGAAAATCTGGTCCTACCGCTGCCCTTACCGCTTTGTAAGCAGCGATATCCATTTCTACTTTTCCACCTTCAACCATTCCTGGCGGGTGTAATTTGTAACCTCGATAACCTTTTGCCTTCGCATCAAGTGATTCTGCAACATATGCATCCACGGTAGGTAAAACACCAGAGCTTACATAAACCGGAATTTCCTCCCGTGCGGCTCCGAGCATTTTGTAAACTGGCATATCAGCAATTTTTCCTTTTAGATCCCAGCAAGCATTATCAAAAGGTGCGTATGCATAAATTGGAACGTGGTTCCACTTACGATCAAAGTTTTCAAATTCCTTTAATGCTTTTTCAGTGTCACAAGGATTTCGTCCAAGAAAAAAGGGCTTAATGGCAGACATGGTTTTTCCAGCGATAGTTGCATCAAGCGCGCCAAAACCGAAGGAGGTTCCCTTGATTCCTTGCGAATCGGTCAAAGTTATGACGGTGAAATTCATGCCATCAGCAACGCTCCAATTAGTGTCGGAGCCTTGTTTTGCTGTTCTGCAAGCACGAATTTCTACATCAGTAATGACTGAATCGAATTTTGCCATCTGTTAGTAAATCTCAACAGTGTGCTTATCAATGAAATCCCAGTCGTATTCGATTCCAAGTCCAGGTCCAGTTGGAGCTTGAACATACCCATCTTTGATTACTAATCCATTTTTTAAGCCGAAATTAAAGTCATCAAATGGATACAAGGTTTCAAAGAATTGGCAATTGGAAATTGCGAGTGAAGCATGAAGTTGAACCATCTCAAGTCCGTGATAGATAGTTGTGTGTAATTCGCATCGAACACCGAATGCTTCGGCAAGGTGAGCAGTTTTCATAACAGCAGTTAATCCACCGCGCCACGAGACATCTGTTCTGACAATGTCCACGATATCTTCTTTGATGTAAAGCGCTGTTGAGTATTGAGCGCCAGCAATTACTTCAGTTCCACAAATTGGAATATCTAATTTCTCGCGTAACTTTTTAAGCGTATTAAAATTCACATCTAGTACTGGCTCTTCCATCCAAAGGTAATTCAAGCGCTCTAATTCGCGGCCTACCTTAAGAGCTTCTTCATAGTTGTAAGCAATTACCGAATCCGCCATCAGATTGAAATCGTCACCAACTGCTTTACGAACTGCACGGTAGCAAGCAAAATCTTCTTCAACAGTTCCGGGTGGGTGAAGTTTGTAGCCTTTATATCCTTTGGCTTTTACGGATAATGCTTGGGCAACATATTCATCAGGTCCTGGTAAAAACATTGAACTTACATAAAGTGGAACTTCCTCACGGGCAGCACCGAGCATTTTGTAAACTGGCATTTCGGCGATCTTTCCTTTGATATCCCAACAGGCATTATCAAAAGGACCATATGCATAAATTGGAACGTGATTCCATTTACGATCAAAATTTTCAAACTCTTTCAAAGCTTTCTCTGTGTCAAAAGGATTGCGACCAATAAAGAATGGCTTAATTGCTGACATTGCTTTGCCTGCGATGGTTGCATCAAGTGCACCAAATCCAAATGAGGTTCCGGTTACGCCATCAGCCGTTGTTAATGTCACGACGGTGAAATCTGGGCGGTTGCCACCTGGCAACTTGACGCCACTTACGGCATCAATTGATTCACCTTTGTCGCTTCCACGGCATGCGCGGATCTCAATTTTTTCAATTACTGAATCGCTTTTGGCACTCTTACTCACGGCTAGCCCCTTAGTGAAAAATCGTTTTCCCAGAGGTTACAGCGGGAAAGGAGCAATTTCAATACTTGAGCAGAGCTGATCAAACCTGATCAGACCTGATCGAGATTGTTGAGCACTACCCCCAAGAGATTCGCCAATACCTTTTGCTGAGCTGCATCAAGTGAGTTGATTAATTCTCGTTCACGTAAAAGTAGATCGGCCATAGATGCATCAACTGCTTTGATTCCGAGTGCGCTCAGCTTAACCAATGAACCACGCCCATCAGATGGATCAGCGTTTCGCGAAAGAAATCCGGCACCTTCTAGTAAATCAAGTCGATGCGTAATTGTTCCGCTCGAAACCAAAGTTTCATGCATCAACTGACCTGGTGTTAATTGATATGGCTTTCCAGCGCGACGCAATGCAGCAAGAACATCAAATCCCCATGTTTCTAAACCATGATGTGAAAAAGCATTCCGTCTCGCAATATCTAATTGACGTGCGACTCGAGTTATTCGACTTAAAATTTCAAGAGGTGCGACATCTAAATCTGGACGTTCGCGTCTCCACGCAGAAACAATGCGATCAACCTCATCACTCATGATCACTCACTATTTAGTCCCTGCCGAATTTCGAGTTAATTTCGGTTTAGATTCCAACCCCACTAAACCATTCCATGCAAGATTAACAATGTGTGCAGCGACTTCTTCGCGCGTAAGTAATCGCGCATCGAGCCACCACTGACCAGTTAATGCAACCATTCCAACAAGCATTTGCGCGTACATCGGAGCCATCTGTGGATCAAAACCTCGTGTAGTTAGTTCCGAAACAAAAATATGTTCAACTTGTGATGCAGCCTCACTCAACAAAGTTGCAAATGATCCGCTCTGACCACCGACAGGAGAGTTCAAAACTAAAATTCGGAAACCATCACTACGAGTTTCAATGTAAGTTAAAAAAGCTAGTGCAGCATTTTCTGCTTTGACTCGCGGACTTCCTTGTAAAAGTGATTCTGAAATCAATTGCAACAACGCCCGCATTTCGCGATCGACTACGACCGCATATAAACCTTCCTTGCCTCCAAAATGTTCATAAATCAGCGGCTTCGATACCCCGGCGCTGGCTGCGATCTCTTCAACGCTGGTCCCCTCAATCCCTTTTTCGGCGAAAAGGGCGAGGCCAACTTCAATTAATTGAGCCCGTCTTTGGGCGCTGGTCATCCGGATTCTGGCTGGAATTGGGGCGCTCATGAGAAAGAGGGTAGCGGTATGGTCGAAAGTGGCTAATTTTTGCGAGAGAATACGGGTTCCGCCATTGTGTAGTGGCTAGCACATGGGCCTTTGAAGCCCAGGGTCCAGGATCGATACCTGGTGGCGGAGCTCTCTTCGCCGGTAAGACCTTAGGCTTAAGTTATTGCAGTAGTTAGCAGAGGGGGAGATTGATGTCTGGAATCTCTGGCGCATCTGCCGGTCCAGTGATCTTGATCCTTGCTGCGGGTGAAGGTACGCGGATGCAATCGCAACTTCCCAAAGTTCTCCATAAAGTTTTAGGCCGCACATTAATTGAGCATGTAATCGATGCAGCAAATGAATTAAACCCCAGTCAATTAGTAGTTGTAGTTGGTGCATATCGTGAATTAGTTGAAGACGTTGTAGGCAAAGTTTCACCAGGTGCAAAAATTGTGGTTCAAGAAAAACGTAGCGGAACTGGTCACGCAGTACGAATAGCTTTAGAAAATGTAAAAGTTTCCACAGAGACACCAATATTAGTTTTAGCTGGCGATATTCCACTTATTACTTCCACAACTTTGCTATCACTATTGGATACGCATGTAGCAGAACGAAATTCAGCCACGGTTCTCACTGCAGAGATAGATGATCCTGAGGGTTACGGACGAATAGTCCGAGATGGAAGTGATGGAATTCTAAGAATTGTTGAAGATCGCGATGCAACTGAAATAGAGCGCGAAATAACTGAAATAAATTCCAGCGTTTACGTTTTCAATTCAGATGATCTTGTTGATTCATTGAGCAAAATTAATAATAAGAATGCTCAAGGTGAAGAGTATTTAACTGACGCAATTGGCGTATTGCAGTCGGCTGGTAAACGAGTAGAGCCAGTTATTGTTGAAGACTTCATTGAAATTCTGGGTGTTAATGATCGTTTTCAATTATCAGAGTGCACAGCATTATTACGTGACCGGATTAATCTTCATTGGATGAAAAGCGGCGTAACTATGATTGATCCAACAACTGTTTGGATTGATCCAACAGTTTCTTTGTCGCAGGATGTAGTTATTTATCCAGAAGTCGCGCTCGCCGGGAATACATCAATTGAAAGCGGAGTAACCATCGGAGCCCGAACCACACTGATTAATTGTGAAGTTAAAAGTGGAGCAAATATTCGCGACTCATATTGCGATGGAGCTCAAATTGGTGCTGATGCGACTGTTGGACCTTTTTCATATTTGCGACCTGGAACGATTTTAGAAAAAGGCGTCAAAGTTGGGGCTTATGTTGAAGTAAAGGAATCTCAAGTCGGTGCTGGATCTAAAGTCCCACATCTTTCATATATTGGAGACACCAAAATCGGTGTCGGAACGAATATTGGTGCGGCAACCGTAACGGTGAATTATGACGGAGTAGAAAAGCATCAGACCGTGATCGGCGACCATGTTCGAATTGGCAGTGACACCATGTTGGTTGCACCACTTTCAATTGGCGATGGGGCATATACAGCCGCAGGATCAGTAATTACTGAAGATGTTCCGGCGGGTTCAATGGGCGTTGGACGTGCGCGTCAACGTAATATCCTCGGGTGGGTGCTGCGCAAGCGCAGTGGAAGTGACTCAGCTAAAGCTGCCGAGAAAAATGCGAAATAACGAGGGGATCTAAATATGAGCAACGAGATTCGACTCTCCTCCGAAAAACGTTTGCGGCTTTTTACCGGTCGCGCTTTTCCAGAGTTAGCCGAACAAGTTGCCGCTGAGCTTGGTATTCCAATAACCCCAACATCTGCTTATGACTTTGCTAATGGTGAAATATTTGTTCGATTTGAAGAGAGTGTTCGTGGCTGTGATGCATTTGTTTTGCAAAGTCATGCAACTCCAGTAAATAAACACATAATGGAACAGTTAATTATGGTGGATGCCCTAAAGCGCGCATCTGCGAAACGAATTACTGTTGTTGCTCCTTTTTATGGTTACGCACGTCAAGATAAAAAGCATCGCGGACGTGAACCAATCTCAGCTCGATTGATGGCAGATTTATTTAAGACTGCCGGTGCTGATCGATTAATGGTTGTTGATTTACATACTTCACAAATTCAAGGATTTTTTGATGGTCCAGTTGATCATCTTTTCGCACTTCCTTTGCTGGCAAATTATGTTGGAAGCAAAGTTGATAGATCGCGTTTAACAATTGTTTCACCAGATTCCGGCCGTGTTCGAGTTGCTGAGCGTTGGAGCGATTTGCTGGGTGGATGTCCAATTGCGTTTATCCATAAAACTCGCGACCCAAGAATTCCAAATGAATCAACAACTGGACGCGTCGTTGGTGATGTTAAAGGTCAAACTTGCGTAGTAATCGATGACATGATCGATACCGCAGGAACAATTACGAAGGCAGTTGATGCACTATTTGAAGATGGCGCTGCTGAAGTAATAATTGCAGCAACACATGCAGTTATGTCAGGACCAGCCATTGAGCGTTTGCGTAATTCACGCGCAAGTGAAATTGTCATTACAGACACCTTGCCAATTCCAGATGAATGGAAATTTGATCGCTTAACTGTGCTTTCGATTGCCCCACTTCTTGGTAGAGCTATTCGTGAGGTTTTTGAGGATGGCTCAGTAACCAGCCTCTTCGATGGCCATTCTTAAGCCCCGTATAACTGCCTGAACCGCAATTTCCTTTTCCAACCATCATTGGCTAACCTTCGGGTTATTCCGGCGAGGGGGAAACCTCCCGTTATCGACGGGGCTTCGAAAGAAGTTCTCGCTGGGCAAATAACCAGGAGGACGTAATGGCTGAGATCAAAATTGCAGGTGCCCGCCGGACTGAATTCGGAAAAGGTGCATCTCGCCGAACCAGACGCGATGGATTAGTTCCAGCTGTTATTTACGGCCACGGTGAAAATCCAATCCACATCTCATTGCCGGCTCGTGAACTTGGCATTGCCCTTAAATCTTCAAACGTTTTGCTTGATATTGATCTTGGAGATCATGTTGAGTTAACACTTCCAAAATCTGTTGTTCGCCATGCAATCAAAGGAACTCTTGAGCACATCGATTTAATTATTGTGCGCCGTGGTGAGCGCGTAGTTGTTTCTGTTCCGGTCCACACATCAGGTGAGTACGACCGTGATGGAATTTTGGAACACAATCACAACTCAATTGAAGTTGAAACTGAAGCAACTTCTATTCCTAACTTCCTAGAACTAGATATGACTGGATTGCAAGCTGGAAGTTCACTCTATGCAGCTGATGTAAAACTTCCTGCCGGCGTAATTCTCATCAGTGATCCAAAGATGGTTGTTGTACATCTTTCTGTTCGCGCTGCTCATGAAGAGCCTGCTGCAGTTGCTGCACCTGCTGAAGGCGCTGCTGCACCTGCTGAAGGCGCTGCTGCACCTGCTGAAGGCGCAAAGAGCTAATCCGCTAGCCTTCTTTCATGAGTTGGCTTGTAGTAGGTCTTGGTAATCCAGGAAATGAATATTCGGCAACCCGTCACAATATTGGGTTTCAGGTTGCTGATTATTTAGCTGGACAAGTTGCTGGAAAATTTAGTAAACATAAATCAAAGGCAGAAGTTTTAGAGGGCCGCTTTGGCGTCGGAGTGGATGCCCCAAAAATAATTATTGCCAAACCACAAACTTATATGAATGATTCCGGTAAATCTGTAGTAGCACTTAGAAATTTTTATCAATTATCCAATTCGCAGATAATTGTGATTCACGATGAATTAGATATTGATTTTGCCAAAATCCGTGTGAAACAAGGTGGCGGAGATAATGGTCATAACGGGTTAAAAAGTTTGACGCAATCCTTATCAGGTCCTGATTACTTTAGAGTCAGAGTTGGAATTGGAAGACCAGTAGGGCATTTAGATGCTGCAGATTTTGTTTTACAAAACTTCAGTAATATTGAGAAGAAATCACTGCAGGATTTAATTATAAAAGCTGGAGATGCAGTCGAATCCTTAATGCGAAACGGCTTAGAGCGCACCCAACAAGATTTTAACGAATAGAGCGCTCAACCCAATTTAAATATTTTGTATATTCGGCGTCGGCAGTATTTTGATCTTCAATAGCCGAAGTAAAATGCAACTTTTCGCCTGAAAATTTAGGCGCCAAAACTTCTGGTGAAATTCCAGTTGCTGCACTTGCAGCCAATATTGCAGCGCCGATACTTGAAGAATCGGATTCACTAAATGAAATAACTTCAGAGCGCAAAATACGACTTCTAATATCTAGCCACAATTTTGATTGATGTGATGCGCCACCCAGATGAACAACTGATGGCAGTTCTTTACTTATAGATTTAGCTTGATCAATTATGTGGCGAGAAGTAAAACCAACGCCGAAGATCACTGCATGTGCGATATCGCTAAATTTGCTTTGGTGGGAAAGTCCAGCAAAAAGTGCTCTTATGTCACTGCGCCAAATAGGGGCACGCTCGCCTGCTAGATATGGTAAAAAAATCTCATTGTGAGTATCACTACTTTCCAGAGACTTATTAAGTAATTCTTCGGGAGTGGAATTGAAAAGTTCTGCAGCCCAAGAGATTGCAGATCCACTACTTTGTGTTGGACCGAATATCACCGACAATGGTGCACAACTTTCGGGAACGGTAGAAAGATTATGTTTGCCTTCAGATAGTTTTGTGCAAGATATTCCAGCAATATCTGAACTCCCAGAGATAACAAATGCAGTTGGTTTTGAAAATACTTCGAGAGCTAACATTCCAGCTAGGGCATCTGACCAGCCAATAGCTACCGGAATTCCAGATGGTAGAAATTTATTATCAATTGAAGTTTTTCCAGCTACTTCCCATGGTTTACCTATCGCAGGTATCAATTCGTCTAACAGTTCGAGACTGTTCCAAGCCTGAGTTGGTTTTAAAGTTTGAGCATTTATCAAACCTTTGCTTGACCAATTATCTGATGCAAACTCACCAGTTAAATGGAACAGCAAAAAATCTTTTGCTTGTAACAAGCGAGAACCTTTTTCTAAAACTTTTGGCTCATGCACTTTTAACCAGCGGACCTTTGGCAAAATTCCTGAAGGAGCCCAAGGTAGCGAGAGTCCAAAATCTTCTGAGACCTCTGGAATTTCCGCAGCAAATAAATCTGCCTCATTTTGCGAACGTGTGTCTTGCCAAGTCATTGCCGGCCGTAAAGGATTACCAAGAGAATCAGTCACTACCAATGTCGGGGTCTGACCAACAATTCCAACTCCAGCGACTTGGGCTAAATCAATATCTAATTGAGATAAAACTTTAGTTAGCGCAGATAACCAATCCAGTGGATCTTGCTCAACCCAATCTGTATTTGGCCGATGAGTTTCATATCCAGCAGTGGCTCGGGCTATTACGTGTCCATCCTGATTTATTGCTGTTGCTTTCAGGGCAGAGGTACCTAAGTCAACTCCAAGCCAGATTTGCATATGACTCCCTTTCTGCCTGAGTTGAGGGTACCCTCACGTTTGCACGAGAAGGAGCCGAGATGACAACTATAAAGAAGATCTCAACTTATTTGTTGGGGCAAGATCAAATATTTGTCAAGATTGAAACCTCACAGCCTGGATTATTTGGATGGGGAAGCGCTGCCTTTTCAGGACACCACAAATTAATTGCAATCAGTGTCGACGATTACTTAACTGACTTTTTAGTTGGCAAAGAGATAACTGAGATCGAAGATATTTGGCAAACCTCTCAAGTGCAATCCTCCTGGAGAAATGATCCAGCTCTCAATTGTGCGCTCTCCGCAATAGATCAAGCGCTTTGGGATATTAAAGGTAAAGAAGTTGGCAAGTCAGTCGTAGATCTAATCGGCGGACGTGCTCGCAAAGCGGTTCCGGTTTTAATTAAAAGCGAAAAGAATTTAGATTCAGGACTAATCGATGAAATTGCAAAATATCAAAAAGAAGGAATTCAGTATTTTCTGATTAATCCAGTGATGAATTCAAAAGCTGTAACATATGGAAAGCAAATTGTTGAAGTATTTAGAAAATTACGATCTGAGTTTGGGAACGAAGTACATCTCGCGCATGATTTTGATGGACGTTTAGCACCAACAGAAGCTCTTGCAGTTGTTAAACGGCTAGAAGAATTCCATCCATTCTTTTTAGAAGATGTATTCCCTCCAGAACATATTGATTGGCACCTCGCAATGAGAATGCAGACAAAGGTTCCAATGGCTACCGGAAAAAGATTTGTAAATCCACATGAATGGCTAAATGTAATTCCGCAAATGGCGATAGATGTAGTGCGTTGCAATATCAGTGCAATAGGTGGATTTAGCCAAGCGCTCAAAATCGGGCACTACGCTGCTCCAATCAGTATCCGCACCTCATGGTCTGCAGGCGAATTGCAGAGTCCAATTGAGTCGGTAGCAACCGGTCATCTCTCACTCAATTTGCTCCTATCCGGTCCGCAAGAATGGAGCAAACCTTCAGCACTAATCACCGACGTGATCGGCGGGTTGCCTGAATTGAAAAATGGATACCTTTATTTCAACGCTAAACCTGGGTTTGGTCTTGAAATTTCGGAACAAGCTATGGCCCTATTGAGTAATTAGCCAATAAATAGAAAGATAAGGCACTATGACAACAATTACTTGCGTAAATGAGATTCGTAGCGAAGTTGGCGAAGGCCCAAACTGGGATGCAGGTACTTCAACAATTTCTTGGGTAGATATTGCTGGAAAGTTTTGGTTCGAGCAGAACATTGATGGTGGTGCAGTTACCACCCATTCAGTTCCAGAAGTAATAGGTGCCATTGTTGGCCGGAGAAAAGGTGGCTACTACGCCGCAACTAAAGAGGGATTCGCTGAGTTAAATCCAGATAATGGTTGGAAAGTTACTAAAGATTTTCTAAAAGAAGATGAACGTATGAATGATGCAAAAGTAGATTCGGCTGGAAGATTTTGGGCTGGCAGTTGCACTATGGATATGGTGCCAGGAACCGGTGCTTTGCATGTCTTATCGGGTGATCTAACGATGAAAACAGTAGCGACGGGAATTACTCTTCCAAATGGATTGGCATGGAGTGCAGATAATTCACATTTTTACCATGTAGATAGCATGCAGCACGTTCTGACTAGTTATGAAGTAGATTTTGAAAATGCTGAGTTACATAATAAGAAAACCTTAGTTTCCTTTCCTGATGATGGATCAGTCCCTGATGGAATGTGTATTTCAAATGAAGGTTTATTACTGGTTGCGATGTGGGGCGGCTCAAGAATTGAAATTTATGACCAACAGGGCAAAAAGCAATCGGTCATAGATATGCCGGTAAAACAACCTAGCTCATGTACTTTTGGTGGAGTTAATGGGGATCGCCTTATTGTGACTTCTGCTCGCGCCTCACTTGGTGATACTGCTAATGAATTAGATGGTGGTTTGTTTATTGTCGACGGGCTCGGACTTACCGGTGCTCAAAGTGAAAAATTCAACGGGTAGGAGGAATTATGCGCGCACAATCACGTAATCATTCATGTCGGATCCACGATAATTTCAAAATCGGAAAATTGGATGCTGTTGTATTGGAAAATGAAAAGTTGCGGATCACAGTTGCAGCAGGCCGCGGCGCTGATGTAGTTGAATTTTTGCACAAGCCTGATGATCTTGATTTAGTTTGGCTAACTGCTAAAGGTTTGGCAGATGGCGAAGTCAATTACAACTACCAAGACCCACTTGGTACTTTCATTGATGAGTATCCAGGTGGTTGGCAAACAATTTTCCCAAATGGCGGTGGTGCATCTAATTATCAAGGTGCAGATTTTGGACAACATGCTGAAATGGCACTTTTGCCTTGGGATTTCAAAATTTTAAAGGATACTCCTGAAGAGATTGCTGTTGAATTTTTTGTATATGGTCGGAAAACTCCATTTTTAGTGAAGCGGACTATGAGTTTGAAATCTAACTCAACAACTTTAGATATGGTTGAAACAATTGAGAATCTATCTGATGTAGAGATCCCAACAATGTGGGGATTCCACTTCACATTTGGACCACCATTTATGGATGATGATTGCCGTGTAGTACTTCCTGGAAAACCAACTGCGATGCCGCATGCCAGCGAGGTGTATGGCAGTTCACGCCGACTAAAGGGAAATGAACATTTCGCTTGGCCTGTAGGTGTTGGACCAGATGACAAGCCAGTTGATTTCAGCAAGATTCCACCACGAGATACTCCAACTGAGTTGCTGTACATCAAGGATTTGGAGCGCGGCGAGTATCGAGTCGAATCACCAAACAAGGGATTAGCCGCAGTTGTTAAATGGGATAAAACAAATCAGCCATACCTTTGGTTCTGGCAAGAGTTCGGTGCAACTAAGGGATATCCATGGTACGGCCGTCATTACAACATTGGCCTAGAACCATTCTCAAGCTTTCCAACAACAGGCGTAGTTGATTCTGTGAATAATGGATCTGCGCTAATTTTTAAAGGCCGAGAAGTTAAGATTAATAAATTCTCATTTGGCGTTGAAAGACTTTAGTAGATAATTAATTAGGAGCGAAATGGATTTTGTTGGGAAAGTAGTAATAGTTACCGGTGCCGCAAAAGGCATGGGTTTTGGTGCTGCAGTTAAATTTGCAAACGAAGGTGCAAGTGTTGCGCTAGTCGATAACGATGCTGCAACCCTTGCAAATGTTGAAAAGAATTTTTTATCAGCAGGCAAGAAAGTAAAAGCCTTTCCAACAGATGTAAGTAATGCAAAAGATGTTCAAAAGATGGTCTCTGGAGTTATTGCTGAATTTGGCGCATTAGATGTGATTGCAAACTGCGCTGGAATTCAAACATACGGAGACGCTGTCGAGACCACAGAAGAGATCTGGGATAAAACCTTAGATGTGAATGTTAAATCTATGTTTTTGACTGCTAAGTATGGCGTTCCACATATGCGCAAACGTGGCGGCGGAGCTATTGTAAATATCTCCTCAGTTCAATCTATTGGAGCTCAAAAACAAGTTGTTGCTTACTCAACTTCTAAAGGTGCAATTAATGCATTGACTCGTGCCATGGCGATGGATTTTGCGGTAGATAAAATTCGGGTTAACTCAGTGCTTCCGGGTTCGGTAGATACGCCTTTGCTACGTTTTGCAGCTGAAACTCACAAGGGCAATAAAACCGTGGATGAAGTTGTGGCTGAATGGGGAAGTTCACACCCAATTGGTCGCATGGGAACCATTGAGGATATCGCCGAACTTGTTGCTTTCCTGGCTAGCGATCGAGCATTATTTATTACAGGTTCAGATTATGTAATCGATGGTGGCTTGATGGCACAGATACCGGTAATACTTCCAGAAAAATAATTTAACTCAGCCAGTATTACGTAAACCCGCTGCGATTCCGTTGATCGTGAGTAGCAGTGCGCGACGCAAAGTTGCCTCATCGCTGTGGTCACCTTGGCGAACTCTTTGTAGAAGTGATACTTGCAGAAGTTGAAGTGGGCGAAGATAGGCATCACGGACTTGCAAAGTCTGGGAAAGAATTGGTTGATCACTAAGCAGTTCACTCTTGCCAGTCAAAAGTAAAATCTCTGCAACTGTTAATTCAAATTCAGTGCGAATCTGATCTAAGAAATGATGAAGCTCAGGGTTAACCAACGTTTTTACATAATGCTCGGCAGTTAAAAGATCAGTTTTTACTAAAGTCATTTCGACATTACTAATAAATGTGCGGAAAAAATGCCATTCGGTAAGCATGTGCTCCAAAACATCAGATTTGCCTGCTTCACGTGCTGCCTTTAGTCCGGTTCCAACCCCAAACCAACCCGGAACGATTTGGCGTGATTGAGTCCATCCAAATACCCAAGGAATTGCCCGCAGGCCACTTAAGTCGGCGCTTGAATCCGGTCGTCTTGATGGTCGTGAGCCAAGGAAAAGATCTCCAAGTTGTTCTACTGGAGTTGATTCGAAGAAATACTGTGGAAGATCAGGGTGGTCAGTCAAGGTGCGATATTGCGTCATAGCTGCACCACTTACTAGATCCATGCATGAATCCCATTTAGCTAAATCTTTAGGACTTTGACGTGGTGCGCGATTTAAAACTGTTGCTTCCAAGGATGCCGCAAGCATTAACTCAACATTTTCGCGCGCAAGTGATGGGAGCGAGTACTTATCGCTAATAACTTCACCCTGTTCAGTCATTTTGATTTCTCCATCGACCGAACCCCAGGGAAGCGCGATCAATGCATCATAGGTTGGTCCGCCACCGCGACCAACCGAACCCCCGCGACCGTGGAATATCCGAAGTGCAATGCCATGTTTCATCGCAACATCTCGCAAACGTCTTTGGGCTCTGTGAATTTCCCACTGGCTAGTTGTAATTCCAGCATCTTTATTTGAATCAGAGTAACCGAGCATCACTTCTTGTACATTTCCACGAAGTTCTAGAATCTGTCGGTATTCCGGAACAGTCAGAAGTGATTCTAAAATCTTGTCTGCCGATTGCAGTTCAGCCACAGTTTCCAAAAGTGGAACATAGCCAATTAACGAAAATGGATCTTCGCAATTTAGATCTAATAAACCTGCCTGCTTGCCAAGAACTACGGCTGCTAATAAGTCATCAGGGCCTTTTGTCATAGAGACGATATAACTTTCAATAGCCTCATTGCCATATCGCTCGATAATCTCATTGATTGCAGCAAAAGTTGCCAAAGTTTGCTTGCCAAGCTCATCAAGCTCATCTTTAGAATTTGCAGCCAATGGGTGAGGGTTTGCTAATTCTGCTGCTAATAAATTTAGCCGTTCATCACTACTAAGTTGCAGGTAGTTTGTGGTTCCAACACTAGAAAATAATTGATTTAAGAGATGATGGTGGCGATCAGAGTGCTCACGTACATCAAGGGTTGCATGAGTTAATCCAAATGCCGAAACATTTCTAATCATTCGATCAAGTTCACCATTTGCAATCAATTCACCTTTATGGCTCATTAGTGAATCGTGCATAATCAGCAGATCGTCAAGTAATTCTTGGGTATTTGCATAGTCGCGGCCTGGTTCATGATCTTGTAGGAACGCATGGCGCTTTTGAGTTAGTAATAATTTGTGGCGAATGGCAGTGGCTTTTAATCGATATGGCTCTTCAACGTTGATACGTCTGAAACGTTCTTCAATCTCAGGCAAAATTATTAAATCAGCTTTTACGGAAGCAAGTAACTCTTCGGACGCCCCAGCAATACGGGTTGATACAGAAAGTGATTGGCGAAGTGCATCTAATCTTTCGAGAGTTACCCGAATACTGTGCCCAACTTGGGTAGAGATAGCGTTTTTAGTGACCTCTGCGGTTACGTGTGGGTTTCCGTCCCTATCTCCACCGATCCAACTTCCAAATGAAAGTGGGCGAGCGGTCGAATCAAGAGTTATTCCAAATTTATTTAGCTCAAAGGCAAAATCTTCAAGCACTTGCGAAACTGTTGACCGGCTTAAATCATCTAAGTAATAAAGCGCATTCATGGCTTCATCAATTGGTTCGGGACGTTCTAAGCGCAATTCATCCGTTTGCCACAAAAGTTCAATGGCTTCAGCAAGCCTGCGATTATTTTCTGGCACATTTTTTGCATCAAGTAATCCTGCAATCGTTGCAAGTTTGCTCAAAATAGATCTACGTGCAGCTTCAGTTGGATGTGCTGTAAAAACTGGTCGTACTGAAAGTGATGCAACACTTCTTGCTAATTCATCTCGAGAAATCTTTTGTTCAGCAATTCGATTGGATGCGCGTTGCAACCAGGATTCACCGTTCACACGTTCGTTCGCCAACGTGCGGGCACGGTGAACTTGTTCAGCAACATTTGCTAAATGAAAGTAAGCGTTAAATGCTCTTACTAATCTGATACTTTCGTCGACATCAACCTTTGCCAGCAAATTAGCACCTGCAGGGGAGTCTTCACGAACTGCCTGACGAACTTGTTCAACCAAATTAAGGAGTGATTGCCCCTCTTGTCTGGCGATCGTTTCTCCCAATAAATCGCCTAGGCGGCGAACATCTGCGCGTAACTCCGCGCCATCACTGGAAGGCATGGGGCAATTCTCTCAGATAGAGTCGCCCTGTCGCGCCCCCCGCATCTTGCGGATTGGGGCTTCTGGTGTTGTTCCGAGCCGAGAATGGGGGCGAATATGGCTGTCGAATCCTTATTACCTCATCTCAAATTGCAAGATCTAAGTGAGTCAATCAGATCTGGCAAAAAGGTTATCGCCCCAAATTCACTACATTCATGGTTAATTGCCCAGTCTGCAAATTTGAAAAGTGACAATCAGAGTGCACCAATCTTGGTGGTTACCCCAGGAAGCACTCTTGACTTGCAACGTGAATTACATGAGATCGCACCGGAATTAATAATTCAAACTTTTCCTAATTGGGAAACTTTGCCGCATGAAAGATTGAGTCCACAAAGCGACACGGTTGCAGCTAGGTACAAAGCCTTAAATATGCTCAGGACAGATCAACCTATTGATATTTTGCTGACCCCAGTCCGTGCATTAATGCAACCATTTGTAAAAGGGTTTGGTTCAATCGCTGCACCAAAATTTGAAGCTGGCTTACAAATTGATATGCATAGATGCGCGGAAGAATTAGTTTCACTTGGATATGTGAGAACTGACTTAGTTGAAAAACGTGGAGAGTTTGCAATTCGTGGAGGCTTACTTGATATTTTTCCACCGCAAGAAGATCATCCAATCAGAGTTGAATTCTTTGATGACACAATTGAAGAAGTTCGTACTTTCTCAATTGCCGATCAAAGAACTATGGCACTAATTGCTGGAGCAGTAGTAGCTCTTCCTAGTCGTGAAATGGCACTTACTGAAGATGTAAAAAAACGGGCAGCAGCATTAGTTGAAAAGTATCCGGGAATCTCTGACCTTTTAGGAAAAATAGCAACCGGAATAGCTGCCGAAGGAATGGAATCTTTAATCCCGGCTTTGGTTGAATCAATGGAATCTTTAACTGAAATACTTCCAAAAGATTCAAAAGTAATTTTAGTTTCACCAGATTTAATAAATTCTCGAGCTGGTGAGTTAATTTCAACTGGTCGCGAATTTTTAGAAGCGTCTTGGCTTAATGCAGCACATGGAAATACAGTCCCAATTGAACTTGGTGGAAGTTCTTTCATAGAGTTGGCTGATGTTTTGAGTGAGCTAGAAAATCGCAATTTTAATATTGGTTCTGTCGCACCATTTGGCATTGATGGGGAAAATTCAAAGTTTACCGAATTCGAAGCAATCGAACCTATACGGGGAAATATTGATCGATTTACCTTGCAGATAAATGAAAAGATTAAAGAGGGATGGCGCGTTGTAATTGCCGCAATAGGCCATGGAACAGCTGAAAGATATGCAAATTTGCTTAATGATGCAGATATACCCATGAAGCTAATTGAAGATTTGGCAGATCTTTCACCAAATGTGGCACATGTGACTACCTCAGCCATCAGATTTGGCTTTAGTGCACCTCACGAAAAGATTTTCTTGGTCACCGAAAGAGATTTTGTTGGTGCTAAAGCTGTTAACACTGAAGGCGCACGACTTGCTCCAAGACGAGGCAAACGGATTGACCCACTTGCATTAAAAGATGGGGATTATGTTGTTCACGAAATTCATGGAGTAGGTCGCTTTATTGAAATGGTTGAGCGAGTTGTTGGCGGAACAACCAGGGAGTACTTAGTCATTGAATATGCGTCGAGTAAGCGCGGCCAACCAGCAGATCGTCTCTATTTACCGACTGACTCACTAGATCAGATAACTCGTTATGTTGGTGGTGAAGCGCCATCTGTTCACCGTATTGGTGGTGCAGATTGGCAAAAGGCAAAGGGAAGAGCGAAAAAAGCAGTACGTCAGATCGCAAGCGAATTAATCCAACTTTATGCAGCACGCACAAGTTCACCTGGTTTCGCATTTTCACCAGATACGCCATGGCAGCGTGAATTGGAAGATGCATTTCCATTTTCAGAAACTCCAGATCAACTTTCAACAATTTCAGATGTAAAAGCGGATATGGAAAGACCATATCCAATGGATCGGATCGTGTGCGGTGATGTTGGATTTGGAAAAACTGAAGTAGCGATCCGTGCAGCATTTAAAGCAGTTCAGGATGGAAAACAAGTTTCAATTCTTTGCCCAACTACATTGCTCGTGCAACAACATTTAACAACTTTTAGAGAACGTTACTCAGGATTCCCAATACGAGTCGAAGCGCTTTCACGTTTCTCGACTCAAGGGGAGATTAAGAAAGTGATTACGGATTTAGCAACGGGTGCTGTTGATGTCGTCATAGGTACCCATCGCCTACTTTCAACTGATGTGGTCTTTAGAGATTTAGGTCTGATGGTTGTGGACGAGGAACAAAGATTCGGAGTAGAACATAAGGAGATTTTGAAGAAATTTAGAGCCCACGTTGATGTTTTATCCATGTCGGCAACTCCAATACCGCGCACATTAGAAATGTCTATTACAGGTATTCGCGAAATGTCCATCATGGCTACCCCTCCTGAGGAGCGGCATCCAATTTTGACTTACGTTGGTGAGTATGAGGAGAAACAGATCACTGCGGCAATTAGAAGAGAATTGTTAAGGGACGGTCAGATTTTCTACATTCACAACAGAGTTGAAAGCATTGATAGAGCCGTCATTAGATTGCAGGAGTTAGTTCCGGAAGCAAGAATTCAAATTGCTCATGGACAGATGTCAGAAGATGCCCTCGAAAAAGTTATTGTCTCTTTCTGGGAAAAAGAATTCGACCTGTTAGTTTGCACAACAATTGTTGAGAATGGAATTGATATTCCAAATGCAAATACTCTCATTGTCGAACGTGCAGATTTGATGGGCTTGTCTCAACTCCATCAATTGCGTGGAAGAGTGGGGCGTGGCCGTGAACGGGGTTATGCATATTTCTTGTATCCAACCGAAAAGCCATTAACTGAAACTGCATTTGATCGACTTGCAACAATTGCCGCAAACACCGAACTTGGATCTGGAATGCAAGTTGCGTTAAAGGATTTAGAAATACGTGGTGCGGGAAATCTATTAGGTGGCGAACAATCTGGGCATATTGCCGATGTCGGTTTTGATTTATACATGCGCATGATTGGCGAAGCGGTCTCAGAATTCCGCGGCAAGAAGCCAGAAAACCTAGATTGCAAAATTGAATTACCAGTAGATGCGCATTTGCCCCATGATTATGTTGAAAGCGAACGAGTTAGATTAGATATTTACCGAAGATTAGCTGATTCTAAAAATGACGCAGAAGTAGATGAGATAACAGCAGAATTGTTAGATAGATTCGGTGCACTTCCTGAAGTGGTTTCAAATTTAATGAATATTGCGAAATTGCGGGCAACGGCGAAGGCGCGTGCTTTGCGCGAAGTAGTAATGCACGGGAAATTCCTGAGATTAGCTCCGGTAGTTCTGAGTGATTCGCTATCTGTTCGAATGGACCGGATCTACCCAGGCCATATATATAAGGCAACTGCCGAAACCTTGCTTTTACCTACACCTGGATCTCGAAATCTGGCCAATTCGCTCACACCTATGGCCATAGGGAATACTGAACTCCTGAGTTGGGTAAATGAGGCACTCGAAAATGCAGCGCCGATCAAATAGGGAGTCCGTGATGAGCTTGGAGAGAATTATGAAGTTACGCAAAACCAAGGCAGTACAAATCGGAGCCCTACTTATTATTGGCGCCATTCTTGCCGGGTGTGCGAACTCAAGTTTAGCCGCAAATATGAAACACGGCTCAGTCTCAATTTCGAATTTACAATCTACGATTAATGCGATCGTTGCAGAACGCATTGAGACAAACACCATGCCTGAGAATGGGCTAACTGGTGAAAATCTAGTTCGGGCCCAGTTACGTCTCAAGATTATTTCATTTTTGTTGCATCGCGGAGCAAGTGAAAAAGGCATAGTTATTAATCCTGCAGAAGTCGCTGCAAATCGTGAAAAAATCATTACCCAGATTGGCGGAGAAGCCGCTTTGCCCGCCGCTCTTGCAAATGCATCAATCGCTGCAAGTGATTTAGATCGATATATCGAAGACATCATTATTCAAGACAGCCTGCGGGCCAAGTTAGTTGCACAAACTGCATCAGATCAAGAGTTCAGCATGGCATTGCAAAAATATGTAAGTGAAATTGGCGCTCGCGAAAACGTGAAGCTAAATCCACGTTACGGAGTATGGGTTGCGGAAACCTCAGATATCAATCCTGTTGATGCGACTAACGGCGCCGTAGCAGATCCTGCTAAATAACCCTCACCTATGATCGAAAAATCCCAACTTCAACATTTAGTTGAAGTTATGGATCGGTTGCGCTCATCAGGTGGATGTCCTTGGGATGCAGAGCAAACACACGAATCACTTCTGACATATTTAATTGAAGAAAGTTATGAATTTATTGATGCGGTTGAGCGATCCGATCGGGCAGATATGCTCGAAGAACTCGGAGATATTTTGCTTCAAGTTGTTTTCCATGCTCGTATCGCCAGCGAAGAAAATGGCCTTGGCTTTGATATTGAAGATGTAGCAAGAGGAATTAGTAACAAGTTAATTAGCCGTCACCCACATGTTTTTTCAGAGGAAAAAAATCTAACTGCAAGTGAAGTTGAGAGTAATTGGGAAAAACTGAAGAGTGCCGAAAAGGGACGTAATTCTGCTGGGGACGGCGTGCCACTTGGTCAGCCTGCGTTAGCTTTGGCTGCAAAACTAATTCATCGGGCAAAAAAACATGGTGAGAACGCAGAGCCGGTAGTTGAGATTAAAACTCCGCAGATTGTCGATCAGGCCACCATCGGGGATTTACTTTTTGCGGTGGTCGCACTTGCTGCCGAACATGGGGTGGATCCAGAGCAAGCCATGCGAAGCAGGGCACGCGCATTTAAAGAATCGCTATCCAGAAGCGAATAGAATTAAATCCTGACCTGAAATACCGGAAATATAGGTCTTATAAAAAGGAGCATCAAGTGAGCACTTCAGCAACAATCAAAGGTATTAAGTCTCGCGAGATTCTTGATTCGCGTGGTAATCCAACTGTTGAGGTAGAAGTTTCTCTTTCAGATGGAAGTATTGGAATTGCTGCAGTCCCAAGCGGTGCATCAACTGGCGCGCATGAAGCAGTTGAGTTGCGTGATGGTGGAGATAGATATGGCGGTAAAGGCGTTGTCAGCGCAATTGCTGGAATAACTAATGAAATTACTCCAAAGTTAATTGGAGTTAATGCAGCGGATCAAAAAGTAATTGATAAATTGATGATCGACTTAGATGGCACTGAGAATAAATCTAAATTAGGCGCAAATGCGATTTTGGGTGTTTCACTTGCGGTTGCAAAGGCAGCCGCTATCTCTGAGAAAACTCCGCTTTTCAAATATGTAGGTGGAGATAAAGCGAATTTATTACCTGTCCCAATGATGAATATTCTCAATGGTGGCGCTCATGCAGATACAAATGTTGATATTCAAGAGTTCATGATTGCACCCTTTGGAGCAACTTCATTCAAAGAAGCGTTGCGTTGGGGAACTGAGATTTATCATTCTTTGAAAGCTGTTTTGAAGAAAAATGGTCTTGCTACAAGTATTGGTGACGAAGGTGGATTTGCGCCAAATTTAACAAGCAATAGAGCAGCATTAGATTTAATTTTAACCGCAATTGAAAAAGCTGGATTTAAAGCTGGGGATCAAATTGGATTGGCGCTAGATGTAGCCGCGACGGAGTTTTACGAAAAAGCAACACATACATACAAATTTGAAAGTAGTTCACGATCATCTGCAGAAATGATCAAGTATTACGCAGACCTAGTCGCAAATTATCCACTTGTTTCAATTGAAGATCCGCTAGATGAAAATGATTGGGATGGCTGGGTAGCGATTACTAAAGAGATCGGCTCTAAAGTCCAATTAGTAGGGGATGATCTTTTTGTAACAAATCCAGTTCGATTAAAAGATGGAATTGCAAAAGGTGCCGCAAACGCACTCCTTGTAAAAGTAAATCAAATAGGTTCGCTTTCAGAGACTTTAGCCGCAGTAGATATGGCCCATGCTTCAGATTATCGATGCATGATGAGTCACCGATCAGGTGAAACCGAAGACACCACAATTGCGGATTTAGCAGTTGCTACAAATTGTGGACAGATTAAAACAGGTGCTCCTGCCAGATCTGAACGTGTTGCGAAGTACAACCAGTTATTGCGTATCGAAGAGACATTAGGTTCAGATGCAAGATTTGCTGGAGTAGGCGCATTCCCGAGATTTAGTGCACAACTTTAAATAGGTGGTGAATTTCTGTGGCAAATAGAATCAAGGGAGTCACTGGCAGATTTGTCGCGCTATCAGTCGTCTTTTTTCTGATTGCATTAACTGTCGCACCACCACTACAAAGATATTTCAGTCAAAGAGCCCAGATTAGTGCTGTGGAAGCACAAATAGATGCGAGTAAAGAGCGCTTACAAAATGCTGAAGCAGAGTTAGCCAGATGGCGAGATCCGGCTTATGTTAAATCGCAAGCAAGGGATCGGTTGCACTTCGTGCTTCCGGGAGAGCGGCAATACATAGTCGTTGGGGCCAAAACTGAGGAGCAAACAGCAGCTGGTGAACAAAACTCAGTTGCCGATCAATTGCCAGATCATGCACCTTGGTATGAAAGATTAATTTCATCAATACAGACAGTTGCCACTTCTGGAGCCGTAATTGAAACCAAGTGAGCGAGATTTATCAGTAGTTAAAGAACAACTAGGACGCACACCTCGAGATGTTCATGGTGTTGCACATCGTTGTCCTTGTGGTGAAGTGAGCGTGGTTGAGACACCACCTCGATTAGGTGATGGAACTCCATTCCCAACTTTTTACTATGCGACTTGTCCGCGTTTAACCGGCGCTATCTCTACTTTAGAGACCACGGGGATGATGGGTGAGATGAGTGCTCGATTAGAAAATGATCCAGAATTAAATGGTGCTTACAAAGCAGCACACCTTGATTACATTGCAGCGCGCAGTGCTCTAGGAATGGATGTTCCAGAGGTTGAAAACATCAGTGCTGGCGGAATGCCAGATCGGGTTAAATGTTTACATTCATTAGTAGCTCATTCACTTGGTGCTGGACCAGGAGTGAATCCTTTGGGCGATGAAGCATTAGCAGCATTGCCGCAATGGTGGCTTGAAAATCCATGTAGTGCTTTTGGTACGCAGGTATGAAACGGGTAGCAGCACTAGATTGCGGAACAAATTCAATTCGATTACTGATCGCTGAAGAAAATCCGGAAGCAAGTACTTTTACTGAAATTTCGCGGAAGATGTCGATCGTAAAACTTGGTGAAGGCGTAGACAAAAACAAAGCATTCCTACCTGATGCAATTTCACGCACTCTTACAGCGCTAAAAGTTTTTGCTGCAGATATTGCCGAAGCCCAAGTCGACCAAGTACGTTTTTGCGCGACTAGTGCGACCAGAGATGCACAAAATCGCGATGAGTTTTTGATTCCAGTGGCACAGATATTAGGGATTACACCGGAAGTTATTTCAGGCGAGGAGGAAGCCAGACTCTCCTTTAAGGGAGCAACTCAAGGTCTAGATAAAACCACTGGCCCATTCCTGGTAGTTGATATTGGTGGGGGTTCAACTGAATTTGTATTTGGAAGTGATCATGTTGATGCGGCTCGAAGTGTAAATATCGGGTGCGTCCGGATGAGTGAGCGTCATTTCAAAAACGATCCTCCAACAAAGAGCGAGATTGAAAGTGCGCGCGAAGATATTAAGAATGCGATTGCGCTAGCCGCCGAAATTGTTCCGATCAAGAGCGCTAAAACTTTAGTTGCGGTTGCCGGCACTGCAACAACAGTCGCAGCGGCTGCCTTAAATCTTGCTAAATATGATTCTGAGTTAATCCACTTGGCAAAAATAAGTGCAATTCAAACGCGCAGTGTTTCTGATTGGCTTTTGAGCCTTAATCGACAAGAGCGATCCGACCTTGGATACATGCATCCTGGTCGAGTCGACGTAATCGCTGCCGGATCTTTAGTTCTAGCTGAGATTATGGAAGCAACAGGACTAACAAGTTTTGTCGCAAGTGAAAATGATATTTTGGATGGGATGGTTTGGTCGATGCTCAATGCTTAGTGAAGTCGCAATTTCTAAATTAGCCGACATCAAATCTTTAGATAAAGAATTAATAAAGTGCGACGGATGTTTGCGTTTAAAACTCTGGCGCGAAGAAGTTGCAGTAACTAAGCGACGGGCTTATCAAGATGAAACTTATTGGGGTAAGCCGGTTCCTGGATTTGGACCAGTTGATGCGCAAATTATTTTGGTTGGTTTAGCTCCAGGTGCACATGGCGCCAATCGAACTGGTCGAATATTTACTGGTGACGCTTCAGGTGATTGGCTATTTCCAGAACTATTTAATGCCGGTCTTGCTAATCAGCCAACAAGCAAGGGGATTGATGACGGTTTGCAATTAATCAACACTCGCGTCTTATGTGCAGTTAGATGTGTTCCACCAGATAACAAAGTAGAAACAAGTGAACGAGATACCTGCTCTGTTTGGTTTAATCGTGAACTAGCAATATTGATGCCAACCGCAAAAGTTTTTGTGGCACTCGGCGCTTTCGCTTGGGATGCATTGTGGCGCACTTTAAGAGCGCAATCTGATCAGGCCGATCAGTTGCCTGTAAAAAAAGTGGCTTTTGCTCATGGGGCTGAAGTTATTTTTGGTGATCGGCTCTTGGTGGCCTCATTCCACCCAAGCCAGCAAAATACTGCCACTGGAAAGCTGAAGGTTGGGGCGATGGCAGAGATCTTCCTGAGAGCAGGTAGATTTACCCGCTCAGGCAAGTAGCAGTAAATCAAGCACGCCCCGATAGCCCAATGGCAGAGGCAGAGGACTTAAAATCCTCCCAGTGTGGGTTCGACCCCCACTCGGGGCACCGAGATAAACCAATTTCGTTGTTTCATCCACAAATTGCGGGGAGTACAAATAATTTGAGACTTATGAAGAAGCTCTTCGGATTACTCATAATCTTTTCAGTTGCATTTGCCTCACCCGTACATGCCATTGCTGCGGAAGACAAAGAATCATTCTTCCCGGCATCCTTGCAACAAACTGATCCGCAACGTGTTTTTTCTTTGGGAGATGACACTGAATTAGGTTTTTCACAGTTGGGCAATTGGCCTGACAAATTATGCACTTCAACTGCTGACCCTAATTGCGATTTTAATGATGCAAAATGGGGAGTTAAAACCATTGAGGCAACTGCGATACTGAATGTATGCACTGAACAAGAAAATGAAGATTGCATTGAATCCATAGAGATTGCAAGAGATGGAAAGGAATTTTCCGCGCTTAAATTCGAAAAATATGTTGTTGCGGGCACTTGTGGCCCCACTGCCTCCGCAGGTTGTGCCTTTCCTCCAGACCCTTCAAAAAAACTACCTCGCGGTGGAAAGTTATCAATTTGGTCTGAGGTAGTTGATGGCAAAGTAATGCCAATTAAATATTTAGTTACTTATTCGTATGCGATGAATTACGATGATGAAAATAAATATTTTGTAATTAACAATGTTGGTCTTGCAATTCGACCGATGAAAGAAATTGAAGCCACTAGATGGGATTCGCTTTGGTCCGAAAATGGAAAAAGCGGAATTCAATACGATTTCCAAAGTAATGTAGAGATGAAGGCAACTATTCACCTAAGTAATAAAGTTGTTGGATGGTTTAAAGCACGAATGCAAAATGTAGATATTCAGATTTCAAAATTAACTGCTACTAACAATCGGCTTACTGTTTCTGCAAAAGCGGTCACTATTCCAACATTTGCCGTGAAGAGACCTGTAATTGAACTAACCACTCAAGAGGCTGACTTTGCACAGTATTTTGGTTATGGAAAAGGTGTTTCAGGTGGCGAACCTGGTAATCCACGGATCTTCGAGTATTTAGAATATTGGCGTCCAAAATTGCAAGACATAGCAACGCACGTAAAAACTAACTGGTCACTGAAGTCAACACGATGGACAAGTGAGAATAAATGTTTAAATTCTACGGATCGAGTATTAGGAATAGTTTCTACAAATTCAATGGGATACGACGGCAATCCTCCTAAATTCATTGATGGATTTTTGAATTACCGAGTATCCGGATTCCATCATGCGGCAGATGGGAAGACTCCAAATTTGGGTACTTACGACTTAGTTCTACAAAGTGATGCTGCACGTTGTCTCTATGGGTTCTCAAATGCACCTGTATCTGCCACAGTTACAATCACCGGTGCCAATGGGAGTGAAAACTTGGCGACAACGGTGGTGACAGAGAAAAATGGCTGGTTGAAGATGAAAGCTGTCGGTTTTACTTTCAGTGAAAAGCAGATCAAAGTGAAACTAACACAAGAATCTGTTGCAGAACCTAGCCCAGTTATCGGTGTTGCATCCACTACGCAATCTGCTAAACCTAAGATCAAAACGGTTACCTGTATTAAAGGTAAACTCACTAAGAAAGTAACTGCCATGAATCCGAAGTGTCCAGCGGGCTACAAGAAGAAGTAAACGAATCGGGACGGCGGGTTCGACCCCCACTTGGGGCACGACTTTGTGCTTAAAGCATGGCGCACTAAATGTAAATAATTCAGTAATGAATTAAGAATGTATATAGTCTCCATATGGGAGAAGCACGTAGAACTTATTTTTCTACAAAGGGGATAACTCGCTTATTACTCCTCGTAGCTGTGTTTGCTTCGACATTTACATCGACAGAGATTGCCTCGAGCGCTCAACTCTACAAAGTTAGAATTGGGGAAATTGGGAAAACGGACCTTTTTTTTGTTGGCCATAAAGCATTCAAATATACCGAAAGGGGTTATAACTCCTACTACGGTGCAAATCTATATTTAATTCCGTGCGTAAAGGCAGAAGATTCTGATTGCATTGAGTCATTGAGTTACCGAGTAAGTAACTCCCAAGAGTGGAAAAAAGCTGAGCTGGACTCAAGTTGGAAAATTCCTGCAAATGGGGTCCCGATGGTTGGATCCGATAAAGGTTCCCCCTCTGCCATGTTCGTTATTAGGAATCTAGTAGCAACGCCCCCCGACCCAGAAAATAATTATCCAGCCAGTGGAGCTACCTCCGTCTGGAAAGTTTCCCAAACAGGGCACGACTCAAACTTTAGACTCTTTTTGAACTTTAATCTAAGCGGGACAAATCCTGATCCGAAATCAGAAAAAATACTTTGGAAAGAATTTACCACGCAAGTGCTCCCAATCTCTGGTTATTTTCCGCACTCAGATGGAATACCAAGTGGGAGGGCCGATAATTCTTTTGGAAATATTGCAGGGCTTAAAGTTAAAGTGAGGGTAGGGATCCTTAAGCAAATCCTTAATGGGTGGGTGCATTCAAGAACGACCAACCCTGAAATTTCGTATGGAGTTGACTCAGCTTCTGGAGAATTTGTGGACTTCTCAGGAACTCCACTTTCTGTACCCACAGCGGAAGCAGTTATGGATGAAACCCAATACTTGGCTGCGTGGGAAAAACCGTATATGAAGTCCTATCTAAAACAATGGGGTTTGCGTTTGTCTGATCTGACTGTGAACCCTGGGGGTGGGGGTATGTGGGCATCCACTAGTGGCATCGAGCAGGGTGAGTTGAAAATGTGGAGCGCGTATGAACCTTATTGGTCAAAGACAGCAGCTTCTATATCTTCTTTGTGGAAGATCAGTGGGGAAGGAAATCTAAACTTACAAAAATTCAATTCATCCGAATGTGTTTCTGAAGGAAAAATCGATGGAATTCTTGCTACTAATGCAACTCAATATTCTCCCACCCCGCCTACTTTTGTAGAAAGCAGTCAGGAACTTTCCTATCAACTCGCAGCCCCTCATTTTAAAGATGCTAATGAAGAATTCAAAGGTACTTACTCTCTTGTGATTTCTGAAAAGTTAGCTCATTGCATTTGGGGTAAATCGTTAACTAATGCATCTGCGAGAGTCTCGATTTTGAACTCTGATGGCAAAAGCTCAGTTGTGAGTCAATCTTTGAACAAACGATCAGGGTTTTACTATTTTGATGTAAATGGATTTGGTTTTTCTGCGCCAACAATTCGTATTAAATTAACACAGGATGCTGTTGTGGACTCGCCAACACCTAAGATTGCAATAGCGAGCGCAAAGAAGATGGCCACCATTACTTGCGTAAAGGGCAAGCTTTCAAAGAAGATAACGGCTTTAAAACCCGCCTGTCCGACTGGGTATAAGAAGAAGTAACTGGCTTGTTTTGCAACAAATTTTATTTGAATAGTTGTAAATCAAACTTTGCTGTTGTCAGCATATGTGGAATTGTTAAGGCCCAAATGATTACTAAAATTGTCCAGAGTAAACCGGGATCGAAATATTCTGGACGGAAGAACATAAGTCCAAGAGCTAAAAGTATTGTTCCTAACACGGCGTAAAGACCAGGAATTACAGCGGAGATAAAAGCCGTTACTGGCTTTGTGGAGCGTGCAAAGACAAGAGCTTTAGGTAATTTAGGGACGAGTCGTGCTGTGTGGCGGACGGCATGCCAGCAACCAAAATAGACTGCAAAGGCAATTAATGGTGGTGCCAATAAAGACAAAATGGCTAAAAGAAGTAGGTCAAGTGCGGCTTGGAAATTCTTGGTTATTAGAAGGAGCAGCAATCCAATCAGCGCTAAAGCCAAGACAATGTTTCGCAAGGTTTGATTAATCGAACCTGACCAATTAGCTATTTCAGGATTAATCCGGTTCAACGCAGATAGGGCACGAGAATCTGTCAACGGCAAGATGACAGGTAAAAATCCAGCAGGTAGGGCATATGCAGAAACTCTAATAAATCCATCTTTAGTTATACCGCGCGACTCATTCCATTCGCTCTTAAAAGCACTGTCGCCAAATCCAAAGTGCAAAGCACTGATAACCAGAATTAATTGAAAACCAATCTGGTTCCATGTTGCTATTGCGAAACCTGCAGCAACAGCCAACAAGATATAAAAAATTATGAATGTAATAAATCGAATTTGCGATTCTCTAGGAATAGTAATCAAGTGATCAATTGCGCCATGTGGAATGCCAATTAAAAGAGCAATTACAGCAATAACTATCTGTCCAGATAAAGGGAGTTCAAAGGAAATTAGATCAAAGATTCCAAAAGTAATGATCGCTCCAACTACGGCAATTCGAGAAGAGCGTGAGGCGAGTTCATAAACTCTCGAAAGGCCGATATCCATAAGGCTAGGTTATGGGAAATATCGGGAAATTGGGAGAGAATTAGTCGTGGCCCAATTTAATTACTTAATGGTCCTCGGATTTATTGGGGCGTGTGCGATTTTTGTGAATTTTGGATTTAGGCTGCGAATTAGTCGCAAGTGGAAACTTTTTATGATGACCGATGCGGTGATTTTGGCAATTTATTTAGCTTGGGATTTTTGGGCTGTTTCCAAAGGGAGTTGGTTCTTTGACTCAGAACAAATAATTGGGCTTTACATATTTTCACGGTTACCGATTGAGGAGATTCTATTTTTTATAATTGTTCCGCTAATGGTTGTCTTAACCTACTTAGCCTTAATAAAGTTAAGTAAACCTTCAAGCAAAGCGAAGAAGTAAATGATTTACGCTGACGTCGCACTTAACTCCGTTATGGTGGCGATTATTTTAGATTTGTACATTTTACGTTCGCAAATGATGACCCATAAAATATTTTGGAAAACGTATTTCTTGATTCTACCTTTTCAATTGTTGACAAATTGGTGGCTAACCTCTAAGAACATTGTTATGTATTCAGAAAGTGAGATAATTGGGACAAGAGTTGCTGGTGCACCCTTAGAAGATTTGCTATTTGGCTTTTCAATGATCTTGTTAACGTTATCGTGCTGGGAATTTTTTGCTAAACGACTTACTCCTGATAAAGTTATAAAGTGAGTTACGCGCCAAACACTGCAATCTACCTTCAAGGTTTTGGTGGTTTTTTAGCAGTAATAATTTTAATTTTCATCTTGAAATGGGCATTCCCCACAAAGAAAGATCCAGTAGAGGCAGCACGACAACGGGCGGTCAAGAAATCCCTGCGAAGGCTGAAACGAAAGTAATTTGCCTCGGGGCCCGGTTACCTGGCCTGACAGAAGCCAAAATGAGTTCGGAACTCAGGATAATCTCAGCAAACCAGGTTCAACTCGAGTATACGAAGACTGGCAGAGCCTTTACTATTTAAGTAAGAGGGAGATACCTCTTGCAGGTAATTTAGCTAAAAGGAGAAATATCAATGCAAAGTTCAAACCCTGTCTTAGGGCGGGCGTTTCCCAAGAAAGGTTATGCAGCGCAGCCTCCACTTTTTGGAAGCCGCACAGATGATGCGTTAGAAAATATCTACAACGCACCAAGTGCATCATCACTTCAAACAGGTCGCATGACGATCGAAGATGTTGTCGCGCGCACCAGCTTTCTCTTTGCAATTCTTGTAGCAGTTGGCGGTGCCGCTTGGTACTTCAACATGGGCATGGGTGCACTCCTAGTTGGATTTATCGGTGGATTCATTCTTGCGATGGTTAACACGTTCTCAAAGACTGTACGTCCAGGTTTAATCATTGCTTATGCCGCATTTGAAGGATTAGCACTTGGAACTTTGAGTCACCTTTACGAAGCAAGTTTTCCAGGAATCGTAAGTCAAGCGGTAATTGGAACTCTGGCAGCATTTGCTGGAGTGCTCTTTATGTATCGCAGTGGAAGATTGCGCGCTACACCTAAGTTCACTCGCGTACTTATGGGTGCAGCAATTGGATACATCGTTTTGGGATTGGTCAGTTTCATCTCTTCATTCTTTGGAGTAGGTGGCGGATACGGTTTTTACGGAACTGGAATCGGTCTACTACTAGCAGTTGGTGGAGTAGTTATTGCAAGCCTTTTCTTAGTACTTGATTTCGATCAAATCGAAAACGCAATTCGTGCCGGAGTTCCTGAGACGGAATCATGGCGTGCAGGTTTCGGATTGATGGTTACTTTAGTTTGGCTATATCTTGAAATCTTAAGATTACTTTCAATATTGCGCCGCGACTAATACTCAACTTAACAAAAAAGACCACTAGAAATAGTGGTCTTTTTTATTTTGATCTAAGGCTCGTACACCGCTGGCAAATGTGATTTGCGAGTCTCTGGAAGATTAATGGTTCGAATTAGTGCCGGTAAAAAGATCAATGCGGCAGTTAAGAATGCAGCTTTATAAGATGCGTGATCAGCAATAAAACCAAGAGTGATCGGCCCTACAATCATTCCGAAATCACTACCCATTTGCCACAGCGCTACAACTTTGCCGCCGCGCCCACGGATGATGTCTCCTACAAGTGCAGCCGGAGCACTTCCCAAGAATGCACCACCGATTCCGGAGATTCCCATTCCAATTAAAAATAGTGGGAAACTTTCGAAAAAGGCAAAAACAAAAACTCCAAGAATTGTTACGGAGATCCCGATCAATAATGCTTTCCTTCTGCCTTGCTTGTCTACAAATCTTCCAGCCGGAAGCAAAATTAACCCTTGCATCAAAGTGGCTGCAGCCATACCGGCACCAATTGCTGCAGGGCCACGATGTAGTCCTTCAGTAACGAAAAGCGGAATTAATGAGTTGCGCATTCCAAAGACAGCCCAGCCGGTTCCGATCGCACAAAGCACTGCAACTTGGTATGGATGCATCCGGATTGCTTCGCGGATAGTGGTTTGTTCTAAAGCAGCACTACTTCCATGTGTGGATTCGAATTCACTTTTATGTAGAAAAATTAAGGTAACTATTCCGCCAGCGATTACACCGCCAGCGTAAACAAAAAATGGTGCACGTAGTGAAATTGCGCAGAGGATGCCACCAAATAGTGGACCAGTAATTCCACCGAATAAAAAACCACCTTGATAAATAGATTGTGCACGGCCACGTTGATCATCAGAGACTACACCTAATAATAAAGAGGCAGCAGAGACGGTAAACATCGCTGAGCCCAATCCACCGGCAGTTCTGAAGATGATTAATTGCAGATAAGTATCGGCAAGCCCAGCGGCGATACTTGAAATGCCCACCATAAATAAGCCAGTTGCTAAGACTTTTCGCTCACCAAAACTGTTCACCATTTTTCCGCATAACAATCCGGAGGAAAAGCGAGCGGCGGCGAAGATGCTGATTACCGCTCCTGCCGCGGCTTGGGAAACCCCAAATGATCGGGCAAATAATGGAATGGCTGGGGCAATTACCCCAAAACCCACTGCAACCAGAAAAGCAACGGAAGATAGGACCGCAACTTCTCGAGGCAGGTCTTTAAATGGAGATTTCATTGGTTCAGAGGCTATCGTAATCACCGGAGAAGTTATAGGAGTTGTAATTGTGAGTAAAAAATATGCAGTGGTTGCCGAAAATTTAGTTAAAACATATGGAGCAACTCGAGCATTAGATGGTTTGTCACTTGAAGTTGAAGAGGGAACGGTACTTGGTGTCCTTGGCCCAAATGGTGCCGGTAAAACTACAACAGTTAGAATTTTAGCGACATTACTTACCCCTGATTCTGGGCATGCATCTGTGGCGGGCATCGATGTTGTTAAGGATCCACAAAAAGTTCGTCAACTAATTGGGCTATCTGGCCAATATGCCGCAGTAGATGAAACTTTAACCGGCTGGGATAACTTAGTTATGTTTGGCCTGCTCTATCACTTAAATTCAAAAGGTGCGAAAGAGCGAGCTACACAATTACTAGAACAATTCTCGTTGACAGATGCAGCGCGTCGTCCAATTAAAACTTATTCAGGCGGAATGCGCAGACGTCTTGATTTAGCAGCTTCTTTAATTATCAAACCTAAAGTTTTATTTTTAGACGAACCAACAACTGGACTTGATCCACGTGGACGTTTAGAAATGTGGGAAGTTATTGATGAATTAGTAAAAGGTGGCGTAACACTTTTACTTACAACACAGTATTTAGAGGAAGCGGATCAATTGGCAGATGAGATTGCGGTTATTGATCACGGAAAAGTAATTGCGCGCGGAACATCTGATTCATTAAAAAAAGAGGTAGGTGGAGAACGGTTAGAAGTAACAGTCGAGCAAATTAAAGTGGCTGAAACTGCAAAACTTTTATCAGAACTCACGCAGAGCAAAGCTCATGTTGAAGAAGGATTGCACCGAATATCAGTTGTCGCTCATGGTGGAAGTGCCATGTTAATTGAAGCGGTAAGAGCCCTTGATGCTGCACAAATTTCACCATTAGATATTGGATTGAAGCGACCTTCCCTTGATGATGTTTTTATGTCACTTACAGGGCATGTTGCAGAAGAGATATCAGAAGATGCAGATAGTGGAGCGAAAAGTAACAAGAGAGGTAAGAGAGGTAATCGCAAATGATGGATGGATTAATAATAATGAAGCGACAGCTCTTACAGCTTATTCGCTTGCCTGAAGTATTAATTTTCTCGACTATTCAACCCGTAATGTTTGTTTTGTTGTTTCGTTATGTATTTGGTGGAGCAATCAACACTCCTGGAACAGATTATGTTCAATTGTTGATGCCTGGAATCTTTGTGCAAACGGTTGCATTTACAGTGGCAGCTACTGCAATTGGATTATCCGAAGATATGAGTAAGGGATTAATTGACAGATTTCGATCACTGCCAATCTCTCGTTCTGCTGTAGTGCTTGGGCGCACTCTTGGTGATGCAACACTAAATATCGTCGTCTTGATTGTTATGGGTTTAACTGGGGTATTAGTTGGATGGCGCCCAAGTTCTGGCGCATTAAACATCACTTTAGGTTTCGGAATGCTCTTGCTATTTGGTTACGCGATGTCCTGGATGGGCGTACTTGTTGGCTTATCTGTGCGTGACACAAGAGTGGCAAATAGCGTGGTTTTCCTATTTGTTTTTCCGATGACCTTTTTGTCTAATGCCTTTGCTCCAACAACAGGAATGCCTAAGCCATTGCAATATGTGGCTGAGTGGAATCCAGTTTCAACAATGGTTGCTGGAATTCGCTCGCTATTTGGTTTAACAAATCAATTTGGCGCAACAGCGGATTCATTTCCATCACAACATCCAATTACCATGTCATTGATTTATATAGTTTTGATTATGGTGATTTTTATTCCACTAAGTGTGCAGAAATACAAAAAAGTTTCGCCGCGTTAATTTAAGTTGAGTCTCAACCTAAATAAGGTGCAACTTTTTTAATTTTTACTGCAAAGGTTTTTCCATTTGGTGCAACATAGGAAACGCTATCTCCTACATTTTTATTTAACACTGCAGAACCAAGTGCAGACTTTTCGCTGTAAACCGAAACTTCACCAGCTGCAATTTCACGAGAGCCAAGTAAGAACTCCATCTCATCGCCATCCATATCTATGGTGACAAGTGATCCGAGGCTGACGACATTTGAATCTGCAGATGGCGCGCTTCCTACTTCAGAATTTTCTAACATCGATTTGAGTTGGCGAATGCGAGCTTCCATTTTTCCTTGCTCTTCACGTGCGGCGTGATATCCACCATTTTCCTTAAGGTCGCCTTCTTCGCGCGCAGCAGCAATTTTTGCAACTACTTCTTCGCGCCCAGCTACCGACAAATGGGCAAGTTCAGCAGAGAGTCGGTCAAACGCCTCTTGAGTCAACCAAGTTTTACTTGGGCCTGCTGCATCTTTAGCCATAGTGGACAATCGTAGCGGGATTGAGCTGGATCAAGAGATACAGCGAATAACTCCTGCGGTCACTGCTCGCACGCGGGTAGGAACTTGGCTGGTCATCTCAATGGATTTATCGGTGGTGGCTGGAACTTGAATTTCGACTTGGCCAACAATCGTCTTGTCCATATCTTTAGCGACAAGCGTGCAATTTAAAATTTGACTCGGGTCGCGGCGATTAACTGAGTACTTAATCTTTACTTCTGTATCGCTAATTATTGAGAAAGCGATTAATGAGGCCCGAGTAGGTGGGTTAGAAAATCGATAAGCGCCTAGGACTGTGACGATCAAGAGTGCAACAAATCCGATCGCGATCAGGGGTTTTTGATAGCGGTTTGGCTGATGTGGGATATAGCGGTCGCTCATGGCAAGATCAGCCTAAAGGATTTCTGGATGGAGTAATAGATGGCCACGACGCCTGACCCTAGCACTGTGAATGCGGGCACAGCAGGATCGCTTGTTGTTACAGGTTTAACGATTGCAGTCGCACTCATTTTGCGCAGTGGCTACAAAAGATTGAAAAAAATGGATCGTCGCCGTACTGAAGAAAAATGAGATGTCGCGAAAATTAGGGTTTGCTTTACTACTGGTAATTTTTGCAGCAACTTTTGTAAGACTTGGAATATGGCAATTAGATAGAGCGCAACTTGTGCAACAAATTTCAAAACCAGTTGCTGATAAAGCCGAAGTCGGGATTGAGACTCTAATCCAACCTCGGATTTCAATTCCAGATAATGCAAAAGGACTCTTGGTCAATGCGACCGGAAGTTATGAAAGAATTTTGCAAGCACCAAATCAAAGCAGCGGTGAAAATAGCGTGCGAGAAAATTGGCAAGTTGGAGTACTGAAATTAGATAACGGTGCAGGAGTGCTAGTTGTTAGGGGAGTAGGAGATGTCTCCCCGCCTAACGAAATTATTGAAGTACACGGACGTTTATTTCCAAGTCAGATAGAGGATCGAGCAGTAGGGGCAAATTCAACTTCCGAAATTTCTCGCTTAGATTCAACTGTCTTGTTAAGTCGGGTCAATTTTGATCTTTATGATGGCTATGTAATTGCAATTAGTGAAAAACCAGATTCCCAAATTGAACGGGTGCCCGCACCTCAAATTGTTGTTAAGGCAGCTGGTTTTTACTGGCAGCACATTTCCTATGTTGTAATTTGGTGGCTCATGGCGCTACTAGTTCTTTGCATGCCGTTATTTAAAAGAAGAAGTGAGTAGAGTATGCCCATGAATGGTGCGTATATTCGCTTTAGAATTATGGCTTGGGTCGCCGGAATAATGTCATTAATTCTTTGGTTTGTAGATATTCCAGTTAAGTACTTCCTAAACGTTCCGTTTCTTGAAGATAAAATTGATTGGATTCCAATAGTTCATGGGTATCAATTTCCAATTTACATTATTACGGTAATTGAACTTGCTTACAGATTGAAATGGGATGTAATCAAGATTGTTAAATTCATTCTTGCTGGAACATTACCTGTCGCTTCATTTTTAGCAGAGAAAAAAGTTCGGGCTAGTTTAAATCCCAGCAATTAGGCAGCACTGAGTTAAAGATGAAGAGAATCCGCAGAATTATTAAATCCATTCTCTATCCGCTTTACGAGCGGCGTTTACTTAAAAAGCTAAACCTTTCAGAATCTCCAAAACATGTTGGAGTAATCCTTGACGGAAACCGTAGATGGGCAAAAAACAACTTAGCTTCTTCAAGATCAGGACATGAGGCTGGAGCTCGGAAAATTGTAGAACTCCTAAGTTGGTGTGAGGAAGTAAATGTTGAGGTAGTAACTTTGTGGATGCTGTCGACTGAGAATTTAAATCGTGAGAAAAATGAATTAAATGCACTTTGTGAAGTTATTGCTGAAACTGTGGAAGAACTCTCTAGGCAAGGAAAATGGAATTTAGTTTTAATGGGTTCTCTGGATCTGCTGCCTACTTGGTTCGCTGATAGGTTAAAAAAATCTGTTGCCAAAGATCATAAAAATAAAAAGTTGACAGTAAACCTTGCGATTGGATACGGAGGTCGTCAAGAAATATCCGATGCCGTAAAGTCCATGCTTGAAAAACATCTAAGTAGCGGTGAATCTCTAAAAGATGTTGTAAGTAATTTAAATATTGAAGAGATATCAAAATATATGTACACAGCCGGACAACCCGATCCAGATTTAGTGATTAGAACCTCAGGGGAGCAAAGACTCTCTGGATTTTTGCTGTGGCAAAGCGCTCATTCAGAGTTCTATTTTTGTGAAGCTTTCTGGCCTGATTTTCGTAAGTTGGATTTCTTGCGAGCATTACGTTCTTATGCCGCTCGCCACCGTCGCTTCGGAAGTTAACATCAGATTAAGCGCCAGCGTGTCGCAGTAAACCCGCTCCTTTACTATTCTAAATTTTGCACTACCTACTACAAAACAGAATAGGAAGTGCCGGTGTCGGCGAAGTCTGTTAGCAAAATAAAGACTTATATTTTAGATACCAGCGTTCTTTTGGCGGACCCAACCGCACTCACACGATTCGCAGAACACCAAGTTGTTTTACCTATTGCAGTGATTGGCGAACTAGAAAGCAAGCGCGACCATCCCGAACTTGGATATTTCGCTAGAGGTGCCTTGCGATTATTAGATGACATCAGGGTCGAAAATGGTCGGCTTGATAAGCCAATGGTTATCACACCAGAAGGTGGAACTCTTTCAGTTGAGTTAAATCACTCTGATTCAAGTTCGTTGCCCCCAGGATTTTTCCGTGATGGAAGTAATGATTCAAGAATTCTTTCAGTTGCAAAAAATTTGATTGCAGATGGCCGTGATGTTGTCCTAGTTACAAAAGACTTACCTTTACGAGTTAAAGCATCGGCTATTGGGATCGAAGCAGAGGAGTACCGAGCCGAACTTGCAATAAGCAGCGGCTGGACGGGAATGGTAGAACTTCAAGTTTCCGCTGCCGTTATTGATGCGCTTTACGAAAATGAAAGAGCGCCTTGTCCTGAAGCTAAAGATTTGCCGGTTCATACTGGCGTAGTTCTTTCATCAGAACGAGGTAGCGCGTTGGCTCGAGTAATGCCCGATAAACAGTTGCGTTTAGTTCGGGGAGATCGTGAAGCATTTGGTGTGCACGGCAGAAGTGCCGAACAGAGAATCGCACTAGACCTATTACTTGATAATGAAGTTGGAATTGTTTCACTCGGCGGGCGAGCGGGTACCGGTAAAAGTGCGCTCGCTCTTTGTGCTGGATTAGAAGCGGTACTAGAGCGCCGGCTACACAAAAAAGTTGTGGTCTTCCGCCCGCTATATCCGGTTGGTGGACAGGAACTCGGCTATCTCCCAGGAAGTGAAGGGGAGAAGATGTCGCCATGGGCTCAAGCAGTCTTTGACACCTTAGGAGCATTAGTAAGTCAAAGTGCAATCGATGAAGTTGTGCATCGTGGATTAATTGAAGTTTTGCCGTTAACTCACATTCGCGGGCGCTCACTCCATGACTCATTTGTAATTGTGGATGAAGCACAATCATTAGAGCGAGGCGTTCTGTTAACTGTACTTTCAAGAATTGGACAGAATTCTCGGGTGATCTTGACTCACGATGTTGCACAACGCGACAATTTGAGAGTCGGAAGATTTGATGGAGTGGTCGCAGTCATCGAAGCTCTCAAGGGTCATCCACTCTTTGCACATATAACTTTAGTAAGAAGTGAACGTTCTGCTATTGCAGCACTTGTTACCGAAATGTTAGAAACCCCTGTTCAGTAAGTAACGCTGTTAATTGCTATAGTTAGGCATCCGAGTAAGTTAAATCAGATTTTGAAAGCAGTAAATTTAGATGCCAAATTCAGCAAAAAAACACCATGATTTAGAGCGCGCTTACAAGTTTTTGCTGGCGATGAATTTCCTCTACGCGCTTTTAATAATCTCTTGGATTCCACGCCTTTCAGAAATTAAAAAAATGCTCGGATTAAACAATGAAGTATTTGGTTCGCTTTTAGGGCTGGGCTCGATTGGCTCGCTAGTGGCATATGGCAGTTCTGGATATGTAATTGAGCGATTTGGTTCAAAAACAGTTAGTCACGTATCGATATTTTTAATGACTGTTAGTTACGCAGGGCTAACCTGGACTCAAAATGTGGCAATTTTTGCACTAATTAATTTCTTTGCCGCCGTTGGAGGATCTTTTCTACATATTGCACTTCTGGGAGTTCAAACTGCGATTCAAAAAGAAATTGGCCGACCAATTATTCCTAAAATGCATGGCTCCTTTAACATCGGTTTTTTAATTGTCATGGTTATTGGTGGAATTGTCTCGCCGTTTATTTCTGTCAGAACTCATTTAACATTTATATCTCTTCTTTTAGCTCCCATTTTCTTCTATTGCGCACAACAAGTTCCATCATCAAGAGATTTTGCGATAGGTGAAAAACCGCATCTTGGATTGAAATTTGTAAAGGAATTGATTCCACGTACGCAATTAGAGTGGTTAATCAGCTTAGGTTTGATCTGTGCCACAGTAATTGAAATTTCTACAAATGACTGGATGGCAATCTACGCTCGCGAAACGTTGAATATTCCAGCGGGACCACATGTGATTTACTTTATTTTATTCTCACTCGCGATGATTATTGCAAGATGGAAGTTTGCTCTAATGTTAAAACGGTTTGGTCCAGTCAACTTAATTCATTACGGATCAATACTTGGTGCGCTCGGATATGCAATCGGAATTTATGGCGCTTTCTTAATTGTTGATACCTCTCCGTGGCTGGCATTTATCGCTGCCGGGTTAGGAGTATTAATTGGTGGGTTTGGCATCGGTGGAATACAAGCAATTTTTATCAAGGTTCTTGGCGATAAATCAGGCACATCTTTAAATGTTGCTCTAGGCCGGGTCTATCTGGTCTTCACTATGTACCTGTTTGTGATTCGACTAATAATCTCATTTGTAGCCGAGCGGGTTTCGGTCGCGGCCGCCCTCCTTGTGCCGGCAGTGCTTTTACTCCTAACATTTAGGTTCGCTCATCTTGCTGATGAGGATGAAGATTTACAAAAGTAACTAACCTAAGGGGAGAACAAGGTGGAGAGAATCTGTTGGACGCTTCGAGTGCATCCAGATCGGGTAAATGATTACCGCGAATCTCATGCAGCAATTCCAGATTATTACCGTCAAGCTTTAAGTGATGCAGGTTGGAAGAATTATTCGATTTACCTTATGCCTGATGGTTTGGTAATTGGATATGTTGAATCCGAGAATTGGGATGAATCACGCAAGACGATGTGGAATCGCAAAGATGTCCACGAGCGATACAGCGCTGAGATCGGTGACAAAATGAAAGGTGCTTTTATTTGGCCACCAGAGGGTCCACCAACTGATCACCTTCAAATGCACCCTTGCGAAGAGCTGGTTTTCCGCCTCGATTAATGCCGATTAGGTGGGTTCAACCTTGGTTCAACTTTGGTTCAACAAACGCGGGTGAACGGCTAGATAACAAATAGATATCATTTGTGGAAATTTGCACTTATCTATTGACCACGATCAAACCGGTATATACCGTTCCTCAACACACAGATCTGAACCGTTTTAGAAAGGTTTTTTGCTAAGGCGCAACTGGTATTACCAGTAAAACCAAAGCAACTAAAACGGGGATTTGATTGGCGGCCGATCCCTCGGCCTTGGAGATAGAGAGATAGGTGAAAATGAATAACAAGACAGCAAGCAAGAAGTTCCGGGTCGGAATTCTTGCAGGTCTTTTGTCAGTCTCACTAGCAGGCGTTGGAGTTCAGAGTGCACATGCTGTAACTGAACTTCGTTTCGCTGCACTTGCTGGTATCGACGGAAACTTCAAGCCAGTAATTGAACAATGGAACAAAGAGAATCCAGATATCCAAATCAAAATTGAAACTCTTCCAGCAACAATTCCTGACATCGTGAAGAGCTTGGCTGCATCTGCACTAAGTGGCAGCGCACCAGATCTAATCAATAACCTTGATACATATGCAGATCAATTAGCAGATGTCGGATTCACCGAGGATCTTGTTAAATGGTTTGGAACCAACGGAACCATCAAGCGCTCAGCATTCAACCAAGCATTCTTGAGCTCATATGTTCCAATCAACTTTCCAAAGCAAGTAACTGGTCTTCCAATTGCTGCAGATGCGATCGTTGTTTTCTACAACAAGACTCTCTTCAAGAAAGCTGGCGTTGCATTTCCAAAAGCTGGCTGGTCATACGATGAGTACTTGAGCACATGCGACAAACTTTCAAAGTGGGGCGCAAAGCAGAAGCCACAAGTTTGGGGTAACTCAGGCGGACCTGGCGGAGGAAGTAAGTCAATCTGGCAAGCCCAGTACAACCCATTCCTTCACTCTGTAGGTACATATACCTATGATCGCAACACCAACACTTCAGCTATTGGTTCACCAAAAGCTATTGGTGCATGGAAGCAACTTGTTAAGCCATGGCAAAACGGATGTATTCCTAAGTACAGCATCGTTTCCGGCAAGACCCCTCCAACCTTCCAAGGTGGACAGGTTGCAATGGAAATTTCTGTACGCGCACTTCTTCCAACATACAAGTCCGGACTAGAAGCTAAGAAGATGGATTGGGATGTTGCTGATATGCCTGTAATCAAGGGCGAAACTTCTAAGTACATCATCGGTGGCGGAAGCTACGGATTAGGTATTGCTGCAACTTCAAAGAACAAAGAAGCTGCATGGAAGTTCGTAAACTGGTTCTACTCAACCAAGAACGGTGGAATTAACACCCTTCAGGCAAGTGGATCACTAGTACCTCCAACAGATGAGGGAATTGCAAGTGGCGCATGGCGTACATTGGCAGCACCTCCTGCAAATGTTGATGTATTTGGTCGTGCGATCAAGAACTCCTTTATTGCACCTAAGTTGCCAGGTCAAGCAGGAACAGTGCTTGATACCGTAATTGGCGACGCTTTAGCTGAAGTTCTTCTAAAGAATGTTTCAATTGAAAAAGCATTCAAGAAGGCTGAAGATAAAGTAACTGCTGCAATCAAGAAAGAACTTGACGCAGGTTAATTAAATAATTAGTTAGTGGGCGATGCTTTGCGCACTGCCCACTAACTATTTTTATAAGTTTAATTTTTATTTGATTTTTTCTTGAATAAGTAAATTTTTTGGGGGATGCATGACGCAGGTTAAAGAAAAAAAAGTCGGTACCAAGAATCAACTGAAAAGAAATGATCGTTTTTGGTTAGGCGTCTTTATTCTCCCGAATCTATTTATGTACACCCTTTTTATTCTTATCCCTTCTGCCGTCGGAGTCTTACTTAGTTTTTGTGAATGGAACATTCTGGGCCCGATCAAATGGGTCGGTTTGGAAAATTACCGCAGATTATTCGAAGATGAGTTAATCATGCCGGCCTTTGGGCGCTCGCTCCAATATCTTGCTTATGGCGTATTGCCAACAGTTTTTGGTGGTTTTCTTTTAGCGGTTTTGTTGAATTGGAAAGTAAAAGGAATCGGAATCTTCCGCGCTATGTTTTTCTTGCCACTTACTGTTTCTAGTGCGGTAGCTGGTATTTCTTGGTCAAGTATTTTCAACCCAGAAGCTGGTTGGATCAATTTACTCTTGAAGAAATTTGGAATCACTGGACCTGAGTGGTTGAGCAGTTTTACTTGGGCACTTCCTTCGATCACAATTATTGTAATTTGGTTGTCACTTCCATTGGTAATTATTTTGTATTTGGCTGGCTTGCAGAGAATTTCTCCAGAAATTATGGAGGCTGCAGCACTCGATGGAGCAAATGTTTGGCAACGTGTTTGGGGAATTATGTTTCCATGCGTTGCATCAACAACAACTTTGGTTGTCGTTATCGAAATTTTAGCTTTCCTCGGATCGCCTTTTGAGATATCACTTCTAATGGTTCAAGGTGGACCGCTTGATGCTACAACCTCACTCGCTTACTACGCATACAAAGTTGCATTTGAGCAATTTGAGATTGGTTATTCATCAGCCATTGTGATGGCGCAATTCTTTGTTTTTCTAAGCATCGCATTAATTGTCCTAAGAATTCGTAAATCTATTAGAGCGAGGGGTTAATCATGGCTAATGGAGTTTTATTTACCCAAAAACGTTCTGTGAATACCATTCGTTACTCTGTAATTATTTTATTAGCATTGGCCTTCACCTTCCCGCTTTTATATTTAGTTTCTGGTTCGCTGATGACATTAGATGCGGTATCTGTATACCCACCTAAATTGCTACCACCTTCCATAAATCTTCAAAATTACGCAGATGCTTTGCAGGTTATGTCCCCACGCATTTTCGGAAATACATTGTTCTTTACATTCGGCATTTTGATTTTGCAATTAATACTTTCTTTTTCAGCTGGATTTGCACTCGCAAAGATGCCATTTAAATATGCCGCAACTATTGTCGGCTTATTCGCAATTCCAGTATTTCTTCCAGTAAACGTTTCAATCATCCCGCTTTATTTGGTAACTTTTAAATTACACCTGCTTGATACATGGGGCGGAATGATCTTGCCTATCGTTGGCTCTACTGCATTTGGAACTTTGCTATTCCGGCAATTCTTAGTTAATTTTCCAGATAACTTGGTAGATGCAGCTCGTATTGATGGAGCAAGTTGGCCGCGAGTGCTTTTCCAAGTTGTATTGCCACTCGCTCGCCCACCTATTGCTTCATACGCTGCGGTTACTTTCTTAACTGCATGGAATATGTATATCTGGCCGTTAATGGTTGGACATACAGACAATCTAAAAGTGGCAACAGTTCAATTGGCTCCTTTGATTGCTGGTGGAACTGGCTTCTACGGAAAAATTCCACCAAACGTTACTTATGCCGCGGCTTTGCTTAGTGCATTACCAGTGACACTATTTTTCCTTTGGGCCCAACGTTGGTTTATTAATGCAATCGCAGGAACTGGTAACGATTCATAAGCTTCACCTATAGCCATCTTAAACAAGGAGTAATTAAATGTCTGAGCGCAAATTAGGTGTAGCAATTGTTGGCTGCGGTTTTATGGGACGCCGCCACTTGTTAGGTTTTGCAGCACTTCATAAAGCAGGAGTCTTGAAAGGCGAAGTAGTCGCACTTCTTGATATCAACAAAGAAGTAGCCGACAAAGTTGCTGATGAAGCATTTGAACTATTAGGTAAGCGACCAGCGGTCTACACATCTTTAGATGAGATGATGAAGGATCCTGCTGTTGAAGCAATCGATATCGTTACCGATCCAAGAACACACCACACAATTGCAGTCCAAGCGATGGAGGCTGGGCGCCATGTTTTGTGCGAGAAACCACTTTCATTAACAATTAAAACTGGTCAAATAATGCTTGATGCTGCAAAGCGCACCGGGATGACATTGGCTACTGCTGAGAATTATCGCCGTGGTGGGGCAAACCGAGTTGCGCGCGCAGTTATTGAATCAGGAATGCTGGGCAAATTGCATTTAATGATTGAGATGTGGGCTGGCGGAGATGACAAGATCATCATCAGCAAGTGGCGCCATATGAAAGAAAGTGGATCTATCGGAATTGATATGAGTATTCACTACGCCGACATCATTGAATATTTTGTGGGCCCAGTTGAACGAGTTTGGGGACGCGGAATTATCGCTGAACCAATTCGTTACACAAAAGATGGAGATGAGTCGATCATCCCAACTGGTGAAGATGCATTGTTTGCCAGCATGCGCACTGCAGATGGAATAGATGTTCAGTACACATATCTTCCATCGGGTCCGGGAATTAGTCACCGGCAACGGAGTTTGCATGGAACAAAAGGTTCGATGCTAGTTCCAGGTGATCGCTCAGATGGAGATGTAGTTGTACAACTTGGAGATCGCAAACTTATGGGCGCTGAATTAGTTGCTGAGATTGCTAAAACTGGAACACATTTAAATATAAATGATGTTACAAAAGCAGTCTTAGGTCCTGATGGAACTGGTGGCAAAGGCGCTGCATGGGCCGCTGTCGATTCTGGTTATTTAGCTGTTGAAATTGATGACTTCATAGATGCAGTATTAAATAAGCGTGCTCCAGAAGTTGATGGCATGGGTGGCCTGCGAGCACTTGCTGTGGTTTATGCAATTCTTGAATCAGGGGTAGCTGGCCGCGAAGTTTCAGTTGATGAAGTTTTGACTGGCAAAATACACGCATACCAAGATGAGATCGATCAATCTTTAGAAAGGCGCCAATCATGAGCGAAGAGTTAAAGTTTCATCAAGTCGCCTATGTTGTTAAAGATTTAGATAAGGCAGTTAAACATTGGGCAGATGATTTAGGGATTGGTCCTTGGACTGTTTACACACTTAAATCACCTGGATTAAAAAATTGTGTTTACAAAGGGCAAGCAACAGATTTTGGGATTCGCCACGCAATGGCATTTTCTGGAAATTTGCAGTTCGAATTAGTCGAGCCACTTCATGGACCAAGTATTTTCCGTGACCAGTTAGATTCAACTGGCGAAGGAATGAATCACGTTGGTTGCATTGTGCAAGATCATCCAGCAGCAGTTGCAGATTTTATTGCTCGTGGATTTACACCGTTACAAAGCGCTGCAGGTTTTGGCGCTGAAGGAGATGGTGCATTTGCTTACTTCCAACCACCAGATGGAATTAGCGCAATCGTTGAATTAATTTCTCCACCAAAAGTTCGAATCCAACCTGATTACATCTATCCAGCACCGGAAGGCAAATAATGAAATCTGCTGCACGCATCGCCAAAGTTGAAGTTTTCGCAGCAGGCATGTCCTGCTTTGTACGCCTTACTACTGAAGATGGAATTCAAGGCGTAGGAGAGTCAACCGCATTTGCATACCCAAACGCAGTTGCTGAAGTTATTCGCAACTTTGAACCATTTTTAATTGGTGCAGATGCTCACGATGTCGAACAGAATTGGCTAAAGATGTATCGCGCACTTGGATGGCGTGGATTGATGCTCGGTGGTGCAATTAGCGCGATCGATCAAGCGATGTGGGATATCCGGGCGCGAGTATTTGAAACACCAGTTTGGCATTTACTTGGCGGACGTAGCCGTAAAGCAGTCCGCGGTATGAAAGTTGTTTGGGGAGTTACCAAAGAAGACCTCATTAATGATTCCCTTAAAGCCCAAAAAGAGGGTTACACCGCAATTAAAATTATTTTGCATCAACATGATCATCACTTGATGCGTCATGCAGAGAAAATTGCTGACTTAGTAGACCGCATGGCCTCACTTCGCGATGCAGTCGGAAATACTCTGGATATCGGAGTAGAGCTTCACCGCAACATGCAACCAGGAAACTCAGTTGCATTAATTGAAGAGTTGATGCAATTCCGTCCACTCTTTGTTGAAGATCCAATTCCACCAGATAGCGTGCTTTCATTTGCCGAAGTATCTGCAAAGGTGAAAACTCCAATGGCTGCAGGAGAACGTAATACTTCAATTTACGAGTTCCGTGAGTACATCGAACATGCCGGCCTTGCATTTGTGCGTCCTGATATCGGAATCGCGGGTGGCTTTACTCATGTTCGCAAGATCTGCGCGATGGCTGAAGCCCATCATCAAGGAATTTTGCCGCATGCAGTTCCATCGGGTGCGATTGCAACTATGGCGCATATTCATTTAGGTATGACCGTACCTAACTGGGAAGCGCAAGAACATGTTGATCAAAATGTAGATCCAGTGCAACAGATGGTGAAGCGAATTCCACTTGTAAAAGATGGTTGGTTGTATCCATTTGATGAGCCAGGCCTTGGCATGGAAATCAATGACGCATTCTTTGCAACAAATCCTCCAGTAACTATGCATGGAATAAATCCAGACCTTCGCGAAGATGGATCGGTGGCACTTCGATGAGTAAGCCAAAAATCGGAATTGCATGTTCTGCTGAAACTCGCGCGCTCTATCTAGAAAAACGCGACTTAGAACGCTTAAGCAAAATAGCTGATGTCGTAATTGAAGAGTATGACGTGCCATCTGATTGGGTAAACATTCCAGTGGACCCAGAAGTAGAAGCACGTTTTGCTAAATTCGCAGTAGATCTAGATGTACTGATCGTCTGCCATGGTGGACCAAGAATTACTAAGCCAATTTTTGATGCTGGCAAGAAATTAAAAGTAGTTGGTGAACTCGAAGGTGATCGTTTTGCTGGTCGCATCGATGTAATTGCTGCAAAAGAAGCTGGCGTTATGGTGGTTGATACAACTCACTCATCATCATGGCCAGTATCTGAGTGGGCACTTGCGCTTGCATTAATTGGCTTGCGTGAGCATGCGCGTTTCCGCGACATTATCGCCGGAAAGAAAATGAGTCATGATGATTACCGCACCAAACCACCAGCCCGTGAATTAACTGGCAAGAGTGTTGGAATTATTGGCTTTGGTCATATTGCATGGCGCTTACGCGAATTCTTAACTCCATTTCGCAACGAGATCTTTGCTTACGATCCATTTGCACCTCGTGAATTAGCAGATGCACTAGATGTTAACTTTGCATCACTTGAAAAAGTTATGGATTGCGATGTAGTTATCTGTCTTGCACCAGATACCGCAAAGACGCGCAACATGATCGCCGAAAAAGAGTTAGCGATGCTTAAGCCTGGAGCGGTTTTTGTAAACGTTTCACGTGGAGGATGTGTAGATGTTCCAGCATTAATCGCTAAAGCAGCGAAGGAAGATGCATGGTTCTGTTTAGATGCGCATAATCCAGAGCCAATCGCAGTTGATTCTCCACTTCGTGGAATGCGAAATGTATTTCTCTCACCACACATTGGTGGCATGACAGTCGAAGCCCAACCTCGATTCTTCACTTTGATGGTTGAAGAGTTAGAGCGATGGGTTGATGGCGCCGAACCACGCGCACAAATTACTGATCGCGTTGTCGCTGGAAGATCTGGAAAATAAGATGATTGCAGATAGCCATTGTCACGCTTGGCGTAGATGGCCATACGACAAATCGGTTCCAGATCCAGATCATCGTGGATCACTTGAAGCATTGTTGTATGAAATGGATACACATGGCGTAACTAGGGCGTCAGTCGTATGTGCTCGCATTGGTGACGGAGCAGGTGGCGATGGCTTTGGGAATGAAGATAACAATGATTACGTATCGTCATTTGCTAAAAAATTCCCAGATCGAATCTCCGCTTGGGTAGATGTTGATTGCGTTTGGCGTAAAGATCACCATAAGCCAGGAGCAGTCGCTCGTTTACGAGAAGAGTTATCTCGTAATAACGCAAAGGGCTTCACTCACTATGTAACTGCCGAGAATGATGGCTGGTTCCATACGAATGAAGGACAAGAATTTTTTGCAACCGCTGCAGAGCTAAAGGTGGTTGCTTCAATGGCAATATCACCTGCCTGGTTTCCAGATTTACGAGAAATTGCTAAAGCAAATCCAACCTTGCCATTTTTAGTTCACCATATGTCAATGCCGGGAAATAGCAGTTCAGGATATGCCAAGAATGACATTGCAGAGTTGGTTAAGAGCGCAGAAGTTCCAAATATCGGCATCAAAATCTCTGGTTTTAACTACAACTCAATTGAAAAATATGACTTTCCTTACAAGCAATCTCAAGAACTTTTCAAAACAATATACGATGCTTATGGCGCAGATCGACTTTACTGGGCATCAGATTTTCCAGCCTCTAGGGATATGTTGACCTATACCCAAGCAATCGAAGTTGTCCGAACACATTGTGATTATCTTCCAAAAGCAGATTTAGATAAGATCATGGGAGACAACTTAAACAATTTGTTAAACAATCCAGTTTTTTCTAAGTAATAACTAACCAAACTAGAAAGGCAAAAATATGGCCGCTGTACTGATCGCTCGTTACTACGTAAATCCTGGAAACTCAGCTGCAGTTAAAGAAGCACTGCAGAAGATGGCAGTTCGCGTCAAAGCTGATGAGCCAGCATGTTTGGTTTATAACGCCAATATCGATCCAGAGAATGAAAATCTTTACTGCCTATATGAGGTCTACCGTGATGCAGCAGCAATTGCCGCTCACCGCGAAACTCCTCACTTCAAAGAGATCATCGAAGGAATAATCGTTCCTTTGCTTGAAAAGCGCGAGCGCGAAATTTACGAGCAGGTTATTGGCTAATGAAATTACTCTCCTTTGCAACAGTTACATCAGTAGGTCGAACCCGGCATCTTGGCGCGCTTGTTTCAGGCGATGCCGATTCGGGGGAGGTTATTGATTTAACTGCAGCATCGAGAGCTTTACTTGCTTCAGAAGGTTTGGATGAGATTGGTGCAGAGCGAATTACAAATGCGCTCTGCCCAGCCTCAACTTTAGCATTTATTCAAGGCGGCGACAGAGCCCGTGATTTAGCTGAAAAAGCAGTTGCCGCAGTTTTGAAAAATGGATGGGAGAGCGCCCCTAATCTTGCACAGATTAGATACAAGGCTGCTGACATAGCTCATCTTCCAGCAATTACCGCTCCACCACTATTGCGAGATTTTATGTCTTTTGAAAAACACTTATTAAATGTCTTTCCTAAATTAAATCGAGAGATTCCAGCCGAGTGGTACAAACGTCCGGTGTTTTATAAAGGTAACGCAGCCAGTATTGGCGCACACAAACAAGAGATTGAATTTCCAGAGTATGCAGAAGTTTTAGATTTAGAGTTTGAATTTGCAATTGTGATTGGCAAATCTGGAATTGATATCAAAGTTGAGAATGCTCGTGAGCACATCTACGGATACACGATTTACAATGATTTTTCGGCACGTGCGATTCAATCCCAAGAAATGTCAGTTGGGCTTGGACCTGCTAAAGGTAAAGATTTTGTTGCCGCACATGTACTTGGTCCGGTCTTAGTTACAGCCGATGAAATCAAAGACCCTTATTCACTTGCCATGAAGGCGTGGATAAATGGCGTTCAGTGGACCGATGGAAATACGAATGATATGCATTGGAAATTTGAACAAATGATCGCTTACGCATCTTGGAATGAACATCTACAAGTGGGCGAAGTTTTTGGTTCTGGAACAGTTGGAGATGGATCTGGAGCGGAGCAAGACAAAGTCTTGAATCCCGGAGATGTCATCGAATTAGATGTTGCTGGAATAGGTAAGTTATCCAACAAAGTAGTTAGAAATAAACCGCTTGATCTAGATATCAGCAAACATGGGGGCGCTAAATGATCTTCTCCGATCTATATATCAATGGCAAATGGGTAGAAGGCGCTGGTCGCCACCCGGTTTATGACCCAAGTGATGGTTCAGTCATTGCCGAAATCGCTATCGCTGGCGAAAAAGAAGTAGATGCCGCGATGAATGCTGCCGCAGCAGCTTTCCCAACATTTGCACAAACACCTTCGCGCCAACGTGGTGAAATGCTACGTCGTGCATTTGAAATCATGATTGCAGAAGCAGATGACCTAGCTAGATTAGTCTCACGCGAAAATGGAAAAGTTTTTGCTGACGCAAAGGCCGAAGTTCTTTATGCAGCTGAGTTTTTCCGTTGGTTCTCTGAAGAAGCAGTTCGTATCGAAGGAGATTTCCGCACTTCTCCAAGCGGAGATAAGCGAATCATCGTTACTAACCAACCAATTGGTGTTTCATTATTAATTACTCCATGGAATTTCCCAGCAGCTATGGCTACTCGCAAAATTGGTCCAGCAATTGCAGCTGGTTGCACAGTAATTGTTAAACCTGCAACTGAAACTCCACTTACTACTTTGGCCATTGCTGATATTTTGCATCGAGCAGGTGTTCCTGCAGGTGTTGTAAATGTGATCACTCCAACTCCTGCCGGTCCGGCAATAACTCGCTTACTTCAAGATCCAAGATTGAAAAATCTTTCATTCACTGGATCCACCCAAGTCGGAAAAATTCTTTTAAAGCAAGCAGCAGATCGTGTAATCCGTACCTCAATGGAGTTAGGCGGAAACGCACCATTTATTGTTTTGGATGATGCAGATATTGATGAAGCAGTAAAGGGAGCGATGATTGCCAAGTTACGTAATGGCGGAGCTGCTTGCACTGCTGCAAACCGTTTTTATGTTTCCAAAAAAGTTGCTGCACAATTCACTGAAAAGTTAACAGCAGCCATGGCGGAAATTAAAATGGCATCTGGATTAACAGAAGGTGCCCAACTTGGCGCAAGCGTTTCGGTAAAAGAACGAAATAAAATTGCAGATCTAGTAACCGCATCAATTGCACAAGGAGCCGAGTTAAAACTTGGTGGAAAAACTCCTGATGGCGATGGCGCTTTCTATCCACCTACAGTTCTTGCAGTTGCAGCAGATAATGAAATTCTGAAAGAAGAAATCTTTGGACCAGTTGCTGTAATCGTTACAGTGGATTCTGATGAGCAAGCAATTTCTCTTGCAAATGACACTGAATACGGCTTAATCAGTTACATCTACTCAGCCGATTTGGGCCGTGCGCTCAAAGTCGCTGAAGCGATGGAATCTGGAATGGTGGCCATCAACCGCGGAGTGATTTCTGATCCAGCCGCCCCATTTGGCGGGTACAAGCAAAGTGGACTTGGCCGTGAAGGTGGCTTTGATGGAGTCCATGAGTTCCTCGAGAAGAAGTACATCGGCGCTGCTTTCTAGGTTCATTTTGGTAGAGCAATAGAGGCGTGTACCCTCTACCTGTTCCATCAAATCAGCAGCGAAGAAAGAAGTATTGCCCCCCTAGCTCAGTCGGTAGAGCGTTTCCATGGTAAGGAAAAGGTCAACGGTTCGATTCCGTTGGGGGGCTCGGCGGGGTAGCTCAGCCTGGTAGAGCAAGCGGCTCATAATCGCTGTGTCGCCGGTTCAAGTCCGGCCTCCGCTACTCGATTTCTCGCCTTAGGGCGAGAACGGGTACGCTCAGACCTTCACGAAAGTGGAGCTAAATTAGACAGGAGCATGACCATGGCAAGTAAGAGTGCGGATATCCGCCCAAAGATCACCATGGCCTGTGTGGATTGCAAAGAACGCAATTACATCACCAAGAAAAATCGCCGTAACGATCCAGATCGTATGGAGATGAAAAAGTTCTGCCCGCGTTGCAAAGCCAGCACCCTTCACCGGGAGACCCGCTAAATCATGGTCGCCCCCGACCTAGTCGGGCGTAAATTTCTGGGAACGCAGACGCAAAGAGTTAATCAACAAGATCTAATTTCATTTGCAACATCAATTGGCGAAAACCCTGACACTCAAATTTCTCAACTTCCAACATTTCCAATTCGCTATACATTGAATGAGGCCGAACGTATTGCTCCAGAACTTGGTTTGGATTGGAGCCGCGTTGTACATGGCGATCAAAGATTTATACATTACCGTTTTTTAAAAGTCGATGAGGAAGTTCGTGCAGATAGTGAAATCGAATCGGTCAAATCTATGGCCGGTAATGATATTTTAACTTTGAGGTCTGATCTTTTTGTTGGTGAAGAGTTAGTTACTTCCACTTGGTCAACTCTGGTATTCCGAGGCCAACAATGAGTGCATTAACTGGAATCGAAATTGGGGCAGAGTTGTCGACACAAACTTTTCAATTAGATCGAGTCATGCTTAGCAATTATGCAAAAGCAAGTGGGGATTTAAATCCGATCCATCTAGACGAAGTTTTTGCTAAGAGTGTTGGTCTTCCAAATGTGATTGCACATGGAATGCTCACTATGGCGCTCGCCGGAAAAGCATTAAATACTTGGTGCAATCAGGAATTTAATGTAGTTGAAATTTTTGCTCGCTTTACTAAGCCAGTTATCGTTGAGGCAGATTCGACAACCGCTTTAGAAGTTAGTGGAAAGATCGGTGAAATTACCGAGGGCAAGATTAGAATTGATTTAACCGTTATTTCAAATGAGCAAAAAGTTCTTGGCATGACTCGAGCTTTTGTGGTTAAGGCATAGATCATGGAACTAGCTAAATTAAGTACATTCCGAGTTGGCGGTTCCGCAAAGGAATTAGTCGTTGCCAGTAATGAAAGCGAAATTATTGAGGCTGTAGAGAAGACCGGCGAAGAAGCAATTCTGGTTATCGGTGCAGGATCAAATTTACTTATTAGCGATCAAGGCTTTGATGGAACCGTAATCGTTATTAAAAGTACCGGCTCTTCTCTTGATCAAGATGCTTGTTCGGGTGGAACAATTACCGTAAGCGCAGGAGAGAATTGGGAAAGTTTTGTTGAGCGAACCGTAGAACAAGGATTTAGCGGGCTTGAATCGATGAGTGGAATTCCGGGAACAGTTGGAGCAGTTCCTATTCAAAACGTTGGCGCTTATGGTCATGAAGTTGCCGAATTTATCGCCAGAGTTCGCACATACGATCGTTCGAGAGAAGAGATCGTAACTTTTACGGCAAATCAATGTGGCTTTGGATATCGAACTTCTTTATTTAAAGAAGAGCCAAACCGCTGGGTTGTTTTAGATGTGACTTTTCAATTAAAAGTCGGGGAGTTGTCTGCTCCAATTATGTATCGTGAATTAGCAAATGAATTAGGCGTTGAAATTGGTTCACGAGTTGAAGTTGCAAAATGCCGAGCTGCAGTATTGAAATTAAGAAAGAGCAAAGGAATGTTGCTTGATGAAACAGACCCTGACACTTGGTCGGCTGGCTCCTTCTTCACTAATCCTGTTGTGAGTACTTCAGTTGCTAAATCTTTACCTGAAGAGGCACCAAAATGGATTGTCGGAGATAACAAAATTAAAGTTTCAGCAGCATGGTTATTGCAAAACTCGGGGATGTCACGCGGTGACCGACTCGGGGGAGCAGGTATTTCAAGTAAACATGTTTTAGCACTTTGTAATGCAGATAATGCAACAGCTCAAGAGATTATTGACTTAGCCAAAAAAGCCCGCAAAGCAGTAAAAGATAATTTTGGAATCACACTCACCCCTGAGGTGCGCTTAATTGGCCTAACCTTAGATTAATTAGCCATTAATTAAGTTTTTAATGCGAGTAATTCCTTCAATTAAATCATCATCACTTAATGCGTATGAGAAGCGTAAGTAACCTGAAGGACCAAATGCTTCACCTGGCACTGCAGCAACTTCAACTTCGTCAAGAATTAAGTTAGCTAATTCGCTACTGGTTTGTGGTTTCTTTCCGCGGATTTCTCTTCCAAGAACACCGTGGACAGCAGGGTATGCATAGAAAGCACCTTGTGGTGTTGGGCAGGAAAATCCATCAATCTCATTTAACATTTTTACAATTAAATTACGGCGACGTAAAAACGCAACCTTCATTTCATTTGATGCACTCAAATCACCAGTCAAAGCGGCGATAGCTGCACGCTGTGAAATATTTGCAACGTTTGCGGTCATATGTGATTGTAAATTTGTTGCGGCCTTAATAATGTCTTTTGGTCCAGCCATCCAACCAACGCGCCAACCAGTCATCGCATAAGTTTTTGCAACACCGTTCAACACAATTGTGCGATCACGTAACTCTGGAAACATAACTGGAAGTGATGGGGCAGTAGCTCCGTCATAAAGCAGGTGCTCATAAATTTCATCAGTCAAAACCCAGATCTCATGCTTAAGTGCCCATTCGCCAATCGCGCGAACTTGTTCAACTGTGTAAACAGATCCGGTTGGATTGCTTGGAGAGCAAAATATAAGTGCTTTAGTTCTTGGAGTCCGAGCTGCTTCAAGTTGTTCTACTGTCACGCAATAATTACTTGTTTCATCTGCAAAGACCTCAACTGGAATTCCGCCAGCGATACGAATCTGTTCTGGATATGTAGTCCAATAAGGAGCGGGAAGAATTACTTCATCGCCTTCATCAACAATTGTGGCAACTGCTTGAAATACAGCTTGCTTTCCACCATTTGTTACTAAAACATTTTCAACTGCAATATCAAAATTAGAATCACGTTTTGTTTTTGCAACTATTGCTTCGCGCAATTCCGGTAAGCCAGCAACTGGTGTGTAGCGATGATTTGATGGGACCCGGATTGCTTTTTCGGCAGCATCTAAAATGTAACCTGGGGTTGGAAAATCTGGTTCCCCAGCTCCGAAACCAATAACTGGTCGACCAGCGGCTTTTAGGGCTTTGGCTTTGGCATCAACTGCAAGGGTGGCCGATTCGGCGATAGCGGCGATTCGGCTGGAGATTCGGCTTTGATTTGGGCTCATGAGGGGCAATCCTGCCACTAAATAATAGGAATGCGAGCCGGAGTCCCCTTCTGGAAGTTGGGCCGAGGGGTCAGGGATTCACCGAGTTAGACCCGACCCCACCTCAACCTCTACACTCACCCGTCTAGCGCTTCGGATCTTCCCCGCTTTTGAGTTACTTAGTGGCTCCTGATTGGGTAAGGCCTTGAAGTTCTGGAGGGCAGTAGTTCAATTGGTAGAGCACCGGTCTCCAAAACCGGGGGTTGGGGGTTCAAATCCCTTCTGCCCTGCGACAAATCAAATGAGTTTTAACGAAAGAAGGGGATTGTGATGAGCGAGAAAGAAGGCGCAGTAAATGAGCGCTTAAATATTTTCGCGCGCGCAGGACTTTTCTATCGTCAAATTGTTTCAGAGTTGCGCAAAGTTGTTTGGCCATCTCGCAAACAGTTGACGACATACACAGCGGTTGTTTTAGTTTTCGTAACTTTCATAATTGCAGTCGTTTCACTATTTGATGTTGTGCTTACCAAAATTACCTTCTGGGTATTTGGTTAATAGAGATTTAGCGGAAGGGAGTAACAATGGTTGACGATCCATTTGCAGCAGCGTTAGCAGCATCAGCGAATGAACTTAATTCAGCGAACGAGAAATCAGTTGAGTCAGTTGAAGTAGATGTAGTAGCTGACGTAGTTGTTGCCTCCGAAGTAGAGCACGCTGAGGTCCACACGGATGTAGTGGTTGAAATTACAGAAGATGTAGCTCCAGCAGTTGATGAAGATGTAACTCTTGATGATGACGGTCAGGTTCTTGACGACCCTCTAGCTGAGTTCCGCAGAGCTCTTCACAACGCACCTGGTGATTGGTTTGTAATTCACTCTTACGCTGGATATGAAAATCGCGTAAAAGGAAACCTTGAAAACCGAATCCAATCTTTGAACATGGAAGATTTTATTTATCAGATTGAAGTTCCTAAAGAAGAAATCACTGAAATTAAAAACGGTCAACGCAAGCAAGTCACTCGGAATATTTTCCCCGGTTATGTTCTTGTGCGCATGGATTTAACAGATGAATCATGGACTGTTGTTCGCAATACTCCAGGTGTCACTGGATTCGTTGGTCATGGCCACAATCCAAACCCACTCACATTCTCAGAGGTAGAAGCAATTCTTGCTCCACGTCCACTTAAGAAATCTGAACGACCACAAATCAAGGTGGTTGATTTCGAAATTGGTGAATCCGTAACAGTTATGGATGGCCCATTCGCAACTTTGCCTGCATCAATTAGCGAGATCATGCCTGAGCAGGCGAAACTCAAAGTCCTTGTATCTATCTTTGGACGCGAGACCCCAGTTGAACTCTCCTTCAGTCAAGTACAGAAGATATAGGCGGAATAAACATGGCACCTAAGAAAAAGATCACCGCAATGATTAAGTTGCAGATCCAAGCTGGCGCAGCAACACCTGCACCACCAGTTGGTCCTGCTCTCGGTCAGCACGGCGTAAACATTATGGATTTCGTTAAGGCTTACAACGCCGCAACTGAAAACCAGAAAGGTCAGATCATTCCGGTTGAGATCAGTGTTTACGAAGATCGCTCATTTACTTTCGTAACCAAGACTCCACCAGCATCACGTCTGATCTTGAAAGCAGCAAACCTTGAAAAAGGTTCTGCAATTCCTCACAAAGTAAAAGTTGGCAACATCACGATGGCACAAGCTCGTGACATTGCATCCCTCAAGATGGCAGATCTAAATGCCAATGATCTTGATGCAGCAAGTTTGATCATTGCCGGTACTGCTCGTTCAATGGGTATTACTGTCAACGGTTAAAAACTAAATAAATCAGAAAGTGTGGGAGAGCTTGCTTGCTCGTTAACCACAACCCAACAGTTAAATGAAAATTTCATTTAACTAGAATGGAGCAGAAATGAAGCGCGGTAAGAAATACCTAGCAGCAGCCGAAAAGATTGATGGCGACAACTTATATACACCTAGCCAAGCTGTCGGTTTAGCTCGCGAAACCTCAATTACAAAGTACGACTCAACTGTGGAAGTTTCACTTTCACTCGGTGTTGATCCTCGTAAAGCTGATCAAGCAATCCGTGGCGTTGTGAATTTGCCACACGGAACCGGAAAGACAGCACGTGTGCTGGTTTTTGCTGGCGGCGAGCGCGCTGAAGAAGCACGTGCAGCCGGTGCAGACATCGTCGGATCAGATGAATTAATTGATGAAGTTGCCAAAGGCCGTTTAGATTTTGATGCAGTCGTTTCGACTCCAGATCTAATGGGTAAAGTTGGCCGTCTTGGAAAAGTTCTTGGACCACGTGGCTTAATGCCAAACCCAAAGACCGGAACAGTTACCACCGATGTTACAAAAGCGATCAATGACATCAAAGGTGGAAAGATTGAATTCCGCGTCGATAAGAATTCAAATCTTCACTTCATAATTGGCAAAGCTTCATTCTCACAAGAAGCACTTCTTGAGAATTATGTTGCAGCGATGGAAGAGGTTATGCGTGCAAAACCATCTTCATCAAAAGGCCGTTATGTAAAGAAAGCCACTATCTCAACCACGATGGGACCTGGAATTCAGGTAGATCCAAATATCGTGCGTGAGAGCGCTGGTAATTAGTAAGTAAATAAGCGGTTTTGACGGGTAGGCGCTTCGGCGCCTATTCTTCAGACATACAAGCAGTACCAGCAGCAAGCAGTACAAGTAGTAAGTAGTACCCGAAGACCGTAGGCCATCCCGCAAGGGATCGAAGTTCGCGAAAGCGAGACCCACGCAGGAGTACACGAGTCCCTCGATGCCTCGTTTATTCGATGCGTACGAGGGTTTTTGCTTTTCAAGAACTAAGAGAAACTAAGTGAACGTTGAAGAGTTAGAGGAGCAGTAAATGGCAAAACCTGAGAAGGCATCAGCTGTAAGTGAATTGGCGGAAGATTTCCGCACATCACAAGCAACTCTTGTCACTGAATACCGCGGATTGTCGGTGACTTCTATGAAAGCGCTTCGTCGCACACTTGGAAGTACCACCAAATACTCCGTTGTAAAAAATACTCTTACTAAAATTGCTGCTCGCGAAGCAGGTGTTCCAATTCCTGATGAGATGCTCAAAGGTCCTTCAGCATTGGCATTTGTTAAAGGCGATCCAATTGATGCCGCACGCATGTTGCGCGACTTCAGCCGCGAAAATCCATTTTTGGTTATCAAAGGTGGAATTTACGAAGGTAAAGCCGTTACTAGCGAAGAGGTTATGCAATTAGCGAACCTCGAATCTCGTGAGGTTCTTCTTGCCAAGCTTGCTGGCGCAATGAAGGGCTCCATCGCAAAAGCTGCTCGCGTATTTGATGCGTTGCGAATCAAGTTGGAAGCCGGATCACCTAGTACTCCTAGCGCTCCAGCCGCACCAGTTGCTGAAGCAGTAGCAGTTGTTGAAGAAGTAGTTGCAGAAGCAGCACCAGTTGTAGAAGAAGCAGTATCCCCAGAACCAGTTATCGAAAACAATGAAAACAATAAGGAAGAGGCATAAATCATGGCAAAACTCAGCACTGAAGATCTATTAAATCAATTTAAAGAGATGAGCCTGGTTGAGCTCTCCGAGTTCGTTAAGTCTTTCGAGACCGAATTTGATGTAACCGCAGCAGCACCAGTTGCCGCAGCGGCCGCCGGCGGAGCAGCTCCAGCAGCAGCTGAAGCACAAGATGATTTCACCCTTGTTCTTGAAAACGCTGGCGCTCAAAAGATTGCCGTCATCAAAGAGGTCCGTACCTTCACCGGTCTCGGACTGAAGGAAGCCAAGGATCTAGTAGATGGTGCTCCATCTAACATTCTTGAGAAGGCAAACAAAGAGACCGTTGACAAGGCAAAGGCTGCCTTCGAAGCTGCCGGCGCTACCGTCTCAGTTAAGTAAGTATTGAAAACTCCTCCTTTGGGGGAGTCGGGTGGAGCTGTCCGGCGCGAGTTGGACATCTCCACCTTTTGGGCGATAACCTGCCCTCCTATCCAGTTTTGCCCAAAAGCTAAGGTCTTCGCATATAGCGGTGGTGACCCCATGGCCTGCACGTGATTTCTTACTGTCCGTTGCGAGTTCGGAAGGACCCGAAGCTTTGAAAACTAAATCAACTAATTCCCGTCGTCTATCTTTTAACAAGATTCGCGAACCACTTGAAGTGCCTAACCTCCTTGCTCTGCAAACAGAGAGTATGGATTGGTTACTAGGAAATGATGCGTGGCGTAATCGCCTCACCGTTTCTGAAAACACCACACGTGGCGAGATTCCAAAGCAATCAGGTTTGGAAGAGATCTTTGAAGAGATTTCACCAATCGAAGATTTCCAAGGATCGATGAGTTTGTCTTTCCGCGATCACCGCTTCGAGCCACCTAAGTATGCAATTGAAGAGTGCAAAGAGCGCGACATCACTTACGCCGCTCCGCTTTTCGTAACTGCAGAATTTACTAACAACATCACTGGTGAAATTAAGAGCCAGACAGTATTCATGGGTGATTTCCCACTGATGACATCACGCGGAACTTTCGTTATCAACGGAACAGAGCGCGTTGTTGTTTCTCAGATTGTTCGTTCTCCTGGCGTTTACTTTGAGAAGAGTGATCCAGAGAAAAACTCAGACAAAGATGTTTTGATTGCAAAAATAATTCCAAGCCGTGGTGCATGGTTGGAATTTGAAGTTGACAAGAAAGATTTAGTCGGCGTACGTATTGATCGCAAGCGCAAAATCCCAGTAACTGTTTTCCTAAAAGCACTCGGTTGGGATGAAGCACAAATTCGCGAGCACTTCGGTGAGTACGAATCAATGGTTGGAACTCTTGAAAAAGATCACACCGTGACCCAAGATTA
>Ga0214921_10000508_pt1 | contig 72417 bp, 69 predicted proteins | sample LL1505_MetaG_FD_177992 | JGI IMG/M metagenome (GOLD analysis project Ga0214921, IMG submission 177992) | Freshwater microbial communities from Lake Lanier, Atlanta, Georgia, United States - LL-1505 | ecosystem: Environmental > Aquatic > Freshwater > Lake | place: USA: Georgia | collected... | reverse complement strand
AATTTAATAATAATGTACACTTATTAATCACTGATTCATTACGTGAAATATATTCATCTACATTTTTATAATCAGGTGCTCTAAATGGTTGTGTTATTTTTTGAGGATGATCATTATTCCACCCTAAAGGATCTGGATCAATACATATTAATTTTAATTTTGTAGATTGTTCATAAATAAATTCTAAAAGTCCGACTCCACTACCAATACTAACACATGGAATTTCAGGATTAAATTTATGAAATTCTTCCATAACATGAATAGTAAAATTTATTGAGAATGATTTTAAAGCTAAATTTTTAAATTTACTATGTACTGATTCAACATATCCATAACTTCTTAATTTTTGATCATGTTCATCATTTATTAATTCTAATAAATATTTTTTTAAAGTTTTATGATTATGAAAATTTATAGTTCCTTTATTAGGTTTATTTTGTAAATTTTTTAAATCTTCAATTTTTAAAAGAGTTGTAGATAATAAATAATTTAAATGACTTGATATTTTATCATCAATTTGTTCTTTACTAATCATATTTAAATTTTTAATTTTAAATTTATATTTATAATCTTTACCTTCATATGAAAATTTAACATTAAATCTATCAATATCATAAACAAAATCAGTAATAATACCATATGTATCATTAAATTTTGTTTCTTTTACTAGTGAATGTATTTGCACAAATGTACCAATTAATTGTATTTTATGTAATTTTACAGATTCTGGTGAAATTGATGTTTCATCAATTTCCTCAATATTGCTTGGTTTTATATTCATGATTTTTATCTGATCTGGATTAATTAATACTTTTATTATAAAACGACCATCACTATTTAAATTAGATACAATTATTGCATGTGACCCATTATATTGTTTAGCAGATTCATTCATTAAACCTATAATTCTTACTATCGAACCAAATCCAATACTACCACCTAATAATTTCACTAAATTTAAATATTTTTTTTTATACTTTATATATTTGAGTTTATAATTACTCATATAAAAAGTAAAGATTTTTTTTTTAAATTTAAAATAAAATCTATTACAAAATAAATGACATTTGCCTTTTTATTATTAGTTTATAATAAAATAATTAGAAATATGGATGATTATTTTATTGAAAATAATTTATATATTCATTCTAAATATGATATTGATCCAAAATACAGTAAATATCTTATTAAAAGTATTGAAACTGAGTGGTGTAAATATTCACTTGTTTCAGCAACCTTAAATTTATTAAAAGAATCTTATAAAAATAAAGATAATGAATGGTTTATTTTATTATCACAAGATTCATTTCCATTATATGATTATAATCAATTTAAAATTAATTTTAATAAAATTCATGATAACAAATCTATTTTTAATTATAAATCAAAAATAAATATTAATGATAAAACATATTATAAATCATCTCAATGGTGGTGTCTAAAAAGATCTGATGTTAAAATTATTCTTGATAATGAAGAAAATAATTATAAATATTTCAAAGATTTAAAAATTAATTGTCCAGATGAATACTATTTTTTATCAGTTCTAAAATGGTATAAAAATAATTTTACTAATCAACAAATAATGTATGATTCATGGTTAACTAACACAATCCAAAAAAATCCATTAATATTTAATCATATATTAGAATATGATCAATTAAATATTGTAAAAAAGCATAGTTTATTCATTAGAAAAGTAACTAATAATTTTAATTTAATAACATATAAACCAAAAAAGAAATTATACATTATTTTTATTGGAACAAAAACAATACAAAATGTCCCAGAAAATGATAATTTTGATATAATATTAATTGTTGCAAGTAAAAATATTAAAATTGATGAACAATTAATAAAAAGATCAATTTATATTTATAACATTATTTATAAATTTTATTATGAAACAATATTAAGTATTTGTAATGAAAAATTTATTAATAATTGGGAAATTGTAATATTTACAACTGAAGAATTTAATTTAAATAATTATAATTCAATAGATAAAGTAAAAAAAAAATTACCAGTTAATATTTTAACATTTCAAAATAATAATTTAAATAATAAAGAACAATTTTATTATATTACAGATAATAATAATAATTTAGCATTTTGTTATACAAAAAAATAATATATTATATTATAATATGAAAAAAATAGCATTCTTATTTTTAACCAGAAGTGATGTAAATTTTCCTAAAATATGGGATGAATATTTTAAAGGACATGAAGATAAATTTACTATTTATATTCATCCAAAACATCCTGAACAAGTTACATGGCATAAAGATAAAATTATTAGTAATTTAAAAGATACTGAATGGGGTTTTATAACAAGAGCTTATTATGAATTAATGAGAGAAGCTGTTAGAGATAAAGAAAATTATAAATTTATAACATTATCAGAAACATGTATACCAATACAATCATTTGATAATTTATATGAAGAATTAACAAAAGATAATGAATCCTGGGTAAAATTAATGAAGATAAATCAATACAAATTTGAACAAGTTTTAAAAAGGACACCTGGTAATTTTATTCATCATTATGCTAGATTTTGTTTAAGCAGACATCATTTAAAAAAAGTATTATTAAGTAAAGAAAAGTTAGAGTTTTTCCATAACATGCATATAGGAGATGAATATTTATTAACTGTTTTATACCCTCTAAAAAAATTTAAAAATAGAGAAATCATATTTGACGATTGGGAATATACTGATAATTTAAGAGTTACTATTAAAAATAAAATAAAAAAATTATATGATGAACAAGAAAGAAATAAAAAGATAAATAATAATCAACAAATTAAAAAATTACAAGATGAATTTAAAAAAATTTCTGGGCACCCTAAAACTATAATTAATGTTGAAGAAGATTTAAAAAATATAAAAGAATGTAATACTTTCTTTTATAGAAAATTTGGGAAAAATAGTAATATTGAAAAATATTGGCATGAAATAATTAAATATTATAATAAATAAATTCCTATTTTTAAGTATATGAATATTGATATTATCAATTATAAAAAATATTTAAAATATAAAAAAAAATATTATAATTTAAAAATTCAAATTGCAGGTCAATTTTCTGAAGAATCCAAACAAAAAATAATTAATCTAATATTTCCTAATCAAGAAAAAAAAAATAATTATGCTAAATATATAGAATTATTAAAAGGATTATTTGCAAAATTAGAATTATATATAGAACAATGTACTGGTAAAGATGATGAAGATATTGAAAAGGAAGGTTATACATTTCTAATTTGTAAAATAAATGAGATATTTAAAATAATTCCTTTAGATGACAAAGAGTCAAAACAAAATCAAGATAATATTACAACATTCTTTAGTAAAAAATTTGGAGAAGATAGTGCTAATATGAACGGTGATGTATTTGTTGGTAATTTATTTGGGATAAAAGATGATTTAACTAATTTAATTAAAATTCCAAAGACGAAAAGTAATTATACTGACGATGAAAATCTTAATAGACAATTAAATTTAATCAGAGAAGCATATATTAATTTTGTTATAATTAATAATTTTATACTAGAAAATCCAAAACTAAATAATTTAATTTTTACTTTTGGATTATTATTTACACCGAATTGTAAAAATGAAAATGGAATATGTACAGAACAATTTAATATTAATTTAATACAACAAACACTAACTAAAGCCAAAAGTTTGAAAGAAATTATAGAAGAAAATATTGATTTATCCACTTTTGTTAATTATCTTAACCAAATATTTAATCAATTATCACTATTAGAAGAATCAGAATTTAAATTAATTCACGGTGATCTTCATTATGAAAATATATTAATATCTAATGATAAAGCATATATTATAGATTGGGGAGATAGTAGTTTTATATATAACAAAGAAAGATTTAGATCAATAAATAATTATGAATATTTATATTTTAAAAGTGAGAAAGATATTAATATAAAAACAGGATTATATGATTTATATGTATTACTAGGCACTTGTTTATCTCTCAAAAATAAAAATATTAATGATTTTATTAATAAATTATTGGATAAAATTTTTTTCTCTGGTGAAATAAAAATTTATAATTATACAAAAAAACAAAGTGAAATTTTTAATAAGGAACATTTAGATAATGGTTGGTGGTTATATAATGTAATTGGTGGTAATATTGATGGTAAAGTAAGTAGTATTCAATTTAATGATGAAATATACAATAATAATAAACCACACTTTACAAAATATACTTACAGTAAAATTTTAGATGATATAACAGAATTATACCAGTCTAAAAAATGTAAGAAAAATTGATAAATTATATTATTAAATATATAAATTAAAAATTTAATGATTAATAATATTCTATATTGTTTAATTTCTATCCCAATTTTTATTATATTTTTAATAACACTTGTTGTTTTCTGTGGATTTATGTTAACAATTTTTATTGAAGACGGGTCTAATTTTAAAAATATTTATAAACTTTCACAAAACGAACTAGTTGAATAAACTAATTAAATTCATTAATATTTAACATATAATAAAACCAAAAAGTTGCAATCATTTCTTTACTTAAATATTTTTTCTTAAACTTATAATTATTATTACCTATTTCTTTTGCTTTATCATCATTATTTTTTAAATATTCAAGTTTTTCATTTAAATTTGATAAATCTGATTTTATAATAACTTTATATTTATCAATGTTCTTTAGCCAATTATTATATTCAGAATTAATTTTTAAATTAACACTATTATTTATTTTACAATCATTAAACACATATTTATATTTAGAAGAATCTGAATCATCTCCTAAATATTTATCATATTTATTAATATTATTTAATCCAATAAATTGATTATAAATTTTTATAGTTTTATCAAATTCAGTAATTTTAGCATCAATCATATTATTTTGCAAAGAAATATCTAATAATTTTAATAACGAATCAGTATCACAACCAGATAATTTTCCTCTATAAAATCCTTTACTAATCTTATCTTCCCATTTTATTCCTGATTTTTTAATATTCCAATCTATTAATGATGGAACAGGAATATCTAAATCTGTATTTTTAACTAATTTAGATCCAATGAAATAAAATTTATCAATTTCTGTTATTTTATCTAATGTATAAGAATATTTATTATCTTTCGTTATTAAAGGATATTCTTTTGGATTAATTAAAATATCACAATCAGGGACATTTTTAAATTTTTCGATTGTATACTCAAACATTTCTTTATAACATTTTGCGGATTCAATATGTAATGAATCAATATCTTGATAAGAATTAAAATTAACTAAACAATGATCTATTGGTAAAAAATGTGGTTTTCTTAAAGTATAATATGATTTATTTTGTGCATTCATAATATCTATTAAACTTTCATTCATTTTAACATTTTTTAAAAAATCAAATTTATTTTTAAAATTATATAAATGATATGAACATTCTATTTTATTATTTCTTATTCTAAAATAGAGTAATTCATTTAAATTTTCAAATATAAATTTGATTGTAGGAAATAAATCATCAATAGTAACATTATAATTTTTAAAACTATTTGTAACCAACTTTTTTATTTTATTTTCTCTTTTACTTGGTTTATTATCTAATTTAAAAGGTTTCATTTTTGTAAAAGTTTTAAATATTTTTTCATCTATTTCTTCTAATGATGTTAATGGTTCTATATAGGATATAATTTCTGGATGATTCTTATTTTGAAAATATTTATATTCTTTAAACAACTCTATTTTTTTATTAATTTTATTTTTGATAAAATCTTTATTTAATAAAGTATCATAATTAATTGAATGTAATGCTAAATAATCAACTTTATATGCAATATAATTCTCAAAATCATGATCTTGGAAAGATTGAATACTTTCTAAATTAAATAAATCATTATTATCATATGATGAAATAAAATCATCAATAGAAAATTTTTTTAAATTTATAAATAAATCCATTAATTGTTTCAAACCATTTTTTGATGAGTTTATTAAATCTTTTAAAATATTTTCAAATTTTTTATTATTCTTTTCACTCTTTGTTGGTCCTTCGTGATCTTCTAAAATATATGATCCTTTAGTAGGTCTATATATTTTAATATTTTCTTTTGCATAACGATTATAAAATGCATCATCTTCGCCACCCCATCCAAAAAAATCATTAGGAAATCCATTTACTTTTTCAAAATCTATTTTAGTTGATCCAAATACACCACCAAGGAATTGATCAAATGTATATTTATAACCTAATTCTGGTGATGCATAATGAATATTATAATCTATAAATTCAAAATATAATTTAAATAGATCTTTGTCTGGATAAGAATCAACATCGTGAAATATATATCTATTATAATTATAGTGTTTCTTTGCTATTAAATAACCAACATTTAATAAAAACCCACGATTAAATTTATCTGCATTATTTTGATCAATTACAAATACATCTAGTTTATTATCTTTTTGAATATCTTTCATACTTTCAATATGTTTAATAAATTTTTTCAAATGATCAATTCTATTTCTATGTGGAATGATAATTGCAACAGAACATTTATTATCTTGTGTAATATTTGGTAATTTTAAAAATTCTATTTTTTTCCTATTAGTTTTATAATCACTATAATTTTTGAACATTTATAATATGATAGAAAATTAATTTATTTTACTTGTTTCACTAAAAACTATATCTAAATTATGAATATTTAATTCTAAATTAGTAGATTTTGTTTGTAAATATTTTATTTTATATTTATAATATTTTTTATTAATAATACTTAATTCTTGTTTTAATAATAATACTTCGTTTATTGGATTTTCAAATGTTAATATTTCATTTTCACTAGTTAAATGTTTTGCTAAAAATCCTAAATTAATATTAATATTTATATTTTGAAAATATTCTTTAATTTTTAAATTTATCCTAGTTGAATCTAAAATAATTTTATGGTGTTGATTACAAAATTTAATAAATTCTTTATAACTATTATTATTTAAACTTTGTTCATTAATATTAAATAATAAATATAATAATTTACCAATATTATCAAAATCTTCAGAAGATAAAGAAATAGGAATATGATATAAATCATTTAGTTTATCTGATATAAAGTTAGTCCATTTAATAAAATCTTTTTCTTTTTTAACAAATTTATACATTTCAAATGGATTTTCAATAATTTTTTTGATTTTTATATCAAAGTTATCAGGGATAATATTTTTATTTAACTTTTGTTGATAAAATATTATATCACTGTTATTATAAAAAAATTTTATATAATATAACTTTTTAGGTAATGTTTTCCAAGATAATTTATTCGAAATATCAATTAATAAAATATTATTTTTAATAATTTCTCTAAATCTATTATATACTCCAGTTGGAATCATTTCTTTAAATAATCTAGCTGTTAAACAATTAGTATCACTTAATAATAATTTAATTATATGTTTATGAAGTGACTCATTATAAAATTTTTGATTAAAGATAACTAAATCATATTCTTTACAAACAAGATTCTGAATTATTTTTAGAAAATTAATATATAAATTTTTAAGTTTAAAAGGAATAATATTATTTATTTTAGGATTTAATATTTCATTAAATTTAATTATAACATTTTTATTACTTGTTAATATTTTTTGATAATTATACATGCTGATATACATTATATAATCAAATATAGGTTCAATATTATAACGATTATATTTAAATGGAAATGTATAATTATCAAATAATATTCCAATAATTTCAAATAATTTATCTTCATCGTTAGAATATTTTTTTGTGATATATTCAAAATATTCGGAATCATATGAATTATTTTTTAATATATTAATATCATTCATGTATTCTTCTAATTGTGGAAAAACATTAACTAAAATTATTAAATTATTTAATTTATTATCAGTTGTAAAATATTTTATTATATGATTATCTTCAAAACCAATTATATTTTTAATTATTTGACTTGTAAAATTATTATTATTAAAAGTTTGATAAATTATAAAATCAAAAGTTATATTAATATTTGGATAATAATAATACCATCTATATTTTTCAAATATTAAATTTTTATCGTTAATTGTTATAATATTTTTATGGACTTTTTTAACATTAATTTTAACTATTTTAGTTTGATTTGGACAGGTAGATTCTGTTGATATTATTTCACTACCACCTCCAATAATTATAAAATAATTATTATCTTTCTTAATATCGCATAATTTTAAAGAATTTGTAAAATTATGAGTAATATATTCATTAAATGTCATTTTATACTCTGTTTCATTATTAGATAAAGTGTATTTAAATTTTTTAATATCACTGTAAATATTTAAAATATACTTTGGAATGGATCCATTTAAATTTTTAATTAATCTATTTGAATATTTAGTAAATAAATATATAATATATAGTTTAATTAGATTAATATTAAACCATAAATTTTTTATTAGAGTTTCACATTCATTTAAATTATTAAAATTATAATTATCATTTATTATCTTAATAAAATTAATTTTACTATTGTTAAGTAAATCATCAAATTTTAATATATTTAATTGATATTCATTAAAAATTGTTTGATTTAAATTTGTAAAAAAATCAAGATCATTATTTATTTTTAAAGTATAAGATGATAAAATTAAATATGGATTAAAAATATAATTATCAATAATAATATATTCTAAAGGAAAACATACTGAAATATAATCAATACCATTATATTTATTATAAATTGGGACTTTAATAATATCTTCTTTAATGTTTAAAGATCTTATAATAACTTTATTATCTTTCCTAATAATTGAAAATTTATTATGAATCAATTTTTCATCATATAAAATAATACTTTTATGAATCATTTATTATTAACAATATAATCTTTTCTTTTTATCTAAGAATAAATTATTAAATTATATAGTTATAATGTTATAAATTATTTTCTTATATTCAATCCAATTATTCCTCCACATAATTGATGCATCAACATTTGCAGGTGAATCAAAATTAGGAGATGATAATAGTGATAAAATACTCATTAAAATACTATTTACACTATGTGAAGGATTCCATCTTTCAGAAATATGTTCATAATTAAACTCATCTTTACCTTCATGTAAAATACTTATACAAACTTTACCATCTGTATAAATATTAGGATGTGGAAAATTAGTTAAAAATTTAAATTCAGGGGGTTTATTTGGATATTCATTATTAAATTTAAATTGACATTTAAAAATACCACCTTCAAATATTGTGGCTGACGGTCCAAACAATAATACATTCCATGTAAACATATCTCCTTCAGATAGTTCTATACTATAGAAAGGGTTTGGATCCTTAGTATTTTGTTTATATTCACTCATTAAACGTTTAATAGCCATTTAATATTAAATTTTATCATAAAATAAATAATAATCAAATTTTTTTAAAGAAAAAAATTACAAGAAATTTTTTTAAAGAAATAAATTACAAGAAATTTTTTTAAAGAAATAAATTACAAGAAATTTTTTTAAAGAAAAAAATTACAAGAAATTTTTTCAAAAGAAATAATTACAAGAAATTTAGTAAATATATAAATATAAATAATAAATATATAATTAACTTATTAAATTGAGTCAATTAACACCCTACGACACCAACCAGATGGATCAACTATCAATGACAAACAAATTTTATGCATGTCAGATGGACACATAACTTTATTTGCATACAGAGACCTGAGTAATATCTCTTTATCAGGTCTGGACTTGACCTCATAAATTTCTGATGCAATCATCTGAATATCAATTGATGAAAAGTAGATATCCTTGATATGTTGGTACAAATTTCCAATTGTTCTCGCAAGGACTTGTTTGAGAGCGGTGACAAAATCATGCAATCTGAAAAGTTGATTTCCATACGTCGGTATTTCATCTCTTTCTCTGTACCAAGGAAAAGAGAGTATCTGCCAATCAAATCCCTCTCGTGTAGGCATAGGATTTTCATCTCCAAACTCATTAAGATATCCTAATTTCCATTCCTCGAGATAATCTGGAAATTCCTTAAACCACTTCATGATCTTGACAACATCTGGGACACCTCCATCACTTATGTACCTTTTATCAATTGTGAATCTTTTGTCTTGAAAATAACCACCCTCAGTAATCTTTCTCAATACTGTCTCAATAAGTCTATTTAATTCAATCTCTGCAGATCTCAAAATTTCAGACTTTTCAAAAAAATCATTAATTATTCTTGACATAGAAATTTCAGCAGCTTCAACCTTAACACGTGCAAGCCAACTGGGACAGTGTGGATCTAAATCGCGTATCTCAGCACGAATATCGAACATTTGGTCCCTTATGGTTTCTCGAGTATTTAAAAGATTATTAAAATATGATGAACCTTGAATTGCTACTAAAAGTTCACCGTGCATAACTCGCAGTTCTTCATACATGGCATTTTCTCTATCTTTCAATCTAATGTAAAGTGGTTCACTTTCCTTCAGTTTGAATAGTTTAAGGAGGTCGTCCAGTAGTGAACTCATTGGTAAATATTCCAGAAGGCTCTCTAAAATATTACGAGGAATAGATGGATGTTCTGATGAGTCAAACTCGAAACAAAAATCTCCAAAACAAATTACATTAGGTTTCTTATCAATTTCAGAGGTATCACTAACTACGGTAGACTCTTCACCACAATTAGGAATATTCCCAAAAGTGATTACAACATCTGTGATTAGATCCTGTGAAGGTTCATCATCTCTGGTTTGAGACATGGTGATCTCCTGTGTAAAATTTTAATTTAATTAAATCTTTTATTCTATATATTTTTCAATTTTTTTTTAAAACAAAAAACCTGTGAACAATTTTTTTAAAAACAAAAAAACCTGTGAACAATTTTTTTAAAACAAAAAATCTGTGAACAATTTTTTTAAAACAAAAAACCTGTAAACAATTTTTTTAAAACAAAAAACCTGTAAACAATTTTTTTAAAACAAAAAACCTGTAAACAATTTTTTTAAAACAAAAAACCTGTAAATAAATTTATTGTTAGATTAAAACCCCCAACTTTTGAATTTATTAATATTTATAGGATTAAACATTTTTTGAATTAGTTCCTCACCATAAGTTTGATGTAACCTATTTTTTAAAAAATTATAATCTATTTCAAAAATAGCTGGATTAGCTGATATATTTGACCAATTAATTTTATCTTGATTTTTTTCTAAAAGTGATATTGCATTTGAATTAGATGATAAATTATCCCAATTAATTTTATTTTGATTTTTTTCTAATATAGAAATTGCATTATCATTAAAACACAACCAATCCCATAAAACTTTATCTAAATTTTTTTCTAAAATATGAATTGCATTTCTATTTAATGATAATGATTCCCAATCAATTCTATCCATATTATTTTCTAAAAGATGAATAGTATCTTTTTGAGCACAATAACTAAGATTAGACCATGAAATTTTATCTAAATTATTTTCAATTAAAAAATTTATTTCTGGATTTTCTGATAAACATATATTTTCCCAATTAATTTTATCACGATTATTTTGTAAAATTATCCATCCTTTAGGATTCATAGATAAATTATTCCAATCAATTTTATCTTGATTTTTTTCTAATAATTGAATTGCTGATTCATTAGTTGATAATAATTTCCAATTAAGTCTATCTAAATCTTCTTCAATTGAATTATACATTATTCCACTTAATGAAAAAGTAGTCCAGTAAATCTTATCTTTATTTTTTTCTAAAATATGAGATGCATTATGATTAGAAGAAATATATTGCCAATTTATTTTATCTAAATTATTTTCTAAAATATGGATGGCATATGGATTTCTAGATAACATATTCCAATCTAATTTTTCTAATTTAATCCATTCTCTCAGTTTGTATACAGACATTAAATATTTAGATGTTTATTTTAATAATAAATTAAATCAGTTTTTTTATTTTACACCTTTGCACATTTAAAACGCCGATTAAAATACAAAGATGTAAAAATTTGGTTAGTATCCATCGTGTAATGGATATGAAGTTTTAATTGGTATAATATGAATTGTTTTGCCCTAAGGCGTAACCGACTTACATCGCAACAATTCAAACCAACGAGGAACAAATCTTTACAGGTCTTCTACTGTTCATTGTTATTATAATTTGTCTTTATATTGGTTTTATAAAAATTAAAATTCGGCGTTTTAAATGTGCAAAGGTGTAAAACCTAAAATAATTTTCTAAAATATAGTATATATGGATCAAAAATATTTAAAATATAAAAATAAATATTTAGAATTAAAAAATTTAATTCAAATGGGAGGTAATCTTAAAGTAGGCGATACTGTATATATTAAAAATGAAGAAAGAATAGATAAAATTAATCAAATTGAAAAATTTGAAGGTGTAGATAGAAATTTAGCAAATTCATATACACTAAAGGATTCTCATGATAAAGCATATTTTGATACAGATTTACAAATTCCTAAATTTCAAATTGGTACACATGTTATTATAAATGGAAGAGGAAGTAATATTAAAGATGTTGAATTTTCAAATCAAAAAGGTATTATTAATGATATAAATTATAGTAAACACTATAAAGAATTTATATATGATATTACACTAATTGAAGGAACACATCCAAATCAATTATTAAATGAAGTACTAGAAGAATTTCTCAAAATTTATGAAGATGTATCTAGTCCAATAAAACATTTATGCAAACGTAAATAAATAATTTTTTTAAATTATCTATTAATATATTTTTTTATTATTAAACTTTGAATATACAAAATAAAAACTTAAGATTTTTCTAATACTATTTAATAATGGGGTCTTTAAAATTAGAATATTATAATAATTTTGAATATTTAGAGAAGAAAAATGATTTTTATGTTATTGATACTGTTAAAAAATGGATTTTTTTCACAAAATTTAATAAATCTTATTTAATAATAAATTATCCAAATGGGCAAATTGAAACTGTTGTTGATAAAAAATTTATATATAATCAACAATTTATTTTGGGTAATGATTTAGATTTTAACTATAGATTTATATTTCCACTTGGAAATCAAGATTATAAAAATAATACTTATCCAAATATTACAGTTCCTTTCACAGGAACATTTGATGGTAATAATTTTATAATTAAAAATATAAATATAATTGATTGTAATAATAATGGATTATTTGGTATTGTTTATGGTGCAAAAATTATGAATTTGACATTACAAAATGTAGTTATTAATAATGGAATTAATAATGGATCTTTAATTAGTAAAGCAAATGGTGTAACATTAGATAATATTAAAATTAATGGAAATATAATAATGAAAGGTATTTACTGTTCATGCTTTATAAGTTCATTATTAGGTAATGTATCAAATATTCAAATATGTGTTGATGGTGAAATAATATCACATAATAAATCATTAGTATCTAATAATTTTAATGGTTCAATTGAATATTTAAATGTTATTAATGATATTAGTAGTTATGTATCATGTTTTAATTCAATTAATGGTAAAGTTAAAGTATCAAATATAATTTCATTTCATAGAATGAATTATCCATTTTATATAACATCAAAAAGTCATACTATAACTGATAGTTATTATTTTCAATTAGATAATTTAGAATTACCAGAAATGCAAATATTAAATAATTGTTATTATAAGAATTTTTTAATAACAATATATTCAACAAATAATACAATAATGAAAACATTTGATTGGGTATCTGATGAAAATAACTATTATTTAAAAAATATAGTTAACTATGTAACAACTAATTTAAAACCAAATAAAAACTTATACTATTATAATATTAAAACAGGATATACCAATTTTTCATTTAATTTTATTAATATTAATAAAGAATATGTTTTAAATGAAAATGATAATAATAATAAAATTTATAAATGTAATGTTGATGATATTCAAAAAAAATGTAAAAAAATGGAAGAACTATATTTTAAAGAGAATAAAGATTATGAAACTATAAATAATATTACTAATAAAAATACTGAAATAAAATTAAATATTCTTTTAAGTAAATTGAAGAAAACAAATAATAGAATAAATGAAAATGTGTTAAATATTAGTATTGATATAGAGGATGATTATAATTTAAAAAATCAAGATGATCCAGTTCAAGACCTAATTGAAGTAGATCAATCGATTAATTTATATAATGATATAGAAACACACGTTTCAGTAGAAATTCCAGTTGAAACACCTATTGAAGTTCCAATAGAAATTCAAGTTGAAACATTTGATGATGTGGAAGCACCTATTGAAGTACCAGTAGAAAATCAAATTGAAGAAACATTTGAAGAAATAATTAAAACACCGATTGATGCAGAAGCATCTATTGAAGTACAAGTAGAAATTCAAGTTGACACAGTTGAAGAAATAGTTGAAATACCTATAGAAATTCTAGTTGAAGAAACAGTTGATGTGGAAGAAACTATTGAAACCCCTATTGAGGTAGAAGCACCTATTGAAGTTTTAGTAGAAAATCAAGTTGAAACCCCGATTGAAGTTCCAGTAGAAACACCTATTGAGGTGGAAGCACCTATTGAAGTTCCAATAGAAACTCCGGTTGAAGAAACAGTTGAAACACCTATTAAATTTCCAGTAGAAAATCAAGTTGAAACACCTATTGAGGTGGAAGCACCTATTGAAGTTCCAATAGAAACTCCAGTTGAAGAAACAGTTGAAACACCTATTAAATTTCCAGTAGAAAATCAAGTTGAAACACCTATTGAGGTGGAAGCACCTTTTGAACTTCCAGTAGAAAATCAAGTAGAAACACTTATTGAGGTGGAAGCACATATTGAAGTTCCAATAGAAATTACAGTTGAAGAAAAAGTTGAAACCCCTATTGAGGTGGAAGCGCCTATTGAACTTCCAGTAGAAAATCAAGTAGAAACACCTATTGAAGTGGAAGCGCCTATTGAACTTCCAGTAGAAAATCAAGTAGAAACACCTATTGAGGTGGAAGCGCCTATTGAACTTCCAGTAGAAAATCAAGTAGAAACACCTATTGATGTGGAAGCACCTATTGAAGTTCCAATAGAAAATCAAGTAGAAACCCCTATTGAGGTTGAAGCACCTATTGAAGTTCCAATAGAAATTACAGTTGAAGAAACAGTTGAAAGCCCTATTGAGGTGGAAGCACCTATTGAAGTTTCAATAGAAAATCAAGTAGAAACCCCTATTGAGGTTGAAGCACCTATTGAAGTTCCAATAGAAATTACAGTTGAAGAAACAGTTGAAAGCCCTATTGAGGTGGAAGCACCTATTGAAGTTCCAATAGAAACTTCAGTTGAAGAAACAGTTGATATTGAAGCACCTATTGAAGTTCCAATAGAAATTACAGTTGAAGAAACAGTTGAAACACCTATTGACGTGGAAGCAACAAATGAAGTTCCAATAGAAATTTCAATTGAAGAAGCAGTTGAAACACCTATTGAGGTGGATGCAACAAATGAAGTTCCAATAGAAATTCAAGTTGAAGAAACAGTTGAAACATCTATTGATGTGGAAGCAACAAATGAAGTTTCATTAGAAAATCAAGTTGAAGAAATATTTGATGTGGAAGCACCTATTGAAGTTCCAATAGAAATTCAAGTTGAAGAAACAGTTGAAACATCTATTGATGTGGAAGCAACAAATGAAGTTTCAGTAGAAAATCAAGTTGAAGAAACAGTTGATGTGGAAGCATCTATTGAAGTTCCAATAGAAATTCAAGTTGAAGAAACAGTTGAAACACCTATTGATGTGGAAGCAACAAATGAAGTTTCAGTAGAAAATCAAGTTGAAGAAACAGTTGATGTGGAAGCATCTATTGAAGTTTCAGTAGAAAATCAAGTTGAAGAAACAGTTGAGGTGGAAGCAACAAATGAAGTTTCAGTAGAAAATCAAGTTGAAGAAACAGTTGATGTGGAAGAACCTATTAAAGTTCCAATAGAAATTCAAGTTGAAGAAACAGTTGAAACACCTATTGATGTGGAAGCAACAAATGAAGTTTCCGTAGAAAATCAAGTTGAAGAAACAGTTGATGTGGAAGCAACAAATGAAGTTTCAGTAGACAATCAAGTTGAAGAAACAGTTGAGGTGGAAGCAACAAATGAAGTTTCAGTAGAAAATCAAGTTGAAGAAACAGTTGATGTGGAAGCATCTATTGAAGTTCCAATAGAAATTCCAGTTGAAGAAACAGTTGAAACACCTATTGATGTGGAAGCAACAAATGAAGTTTCAGTAGAAAATCAAGTTGAAGAAACAGTTGATGTGGAAGCATCTATTGAAGTTCCAATAGAAATTCAAGTTGAAGAAACAGTTGAAACAACTATTGATGTGGAAGCAACAAATGAAGTTCCAATAGAAATTCCAGTTGAAGAAACAGTTGAAACACCTATTGATGTGGAAGCAACAAATGAAGTTTCAGTAGAAAATCAAGTTGAAGAAACAGTTGATGTGGAAGCATCTATTGAAGTTCCAATAGAAATTCCAGTTGAAGAAACAGTTGATGTGGAAGCATCTATTGAAGTTCCAATAGAAATTCCAGTTGAAGAAACAGTTGATGTGGAAGCAACAAATGAAGTTTCAGTAGAAAATCAAGTTGAAGAAATAGTTGATGTGGAAGAACCTATTGAAGTTCCAATAGAAATTCCAGTTGAAGAAACAGTTGAAACACCTATTGATGTGGAAGCAACAAATGAAGTTTCAGTAGAAAATCAAGTTGAAGAAATAGTTGATGTGGAAGAACCTATTGAAGTTCCAATAGAAATTCCAGTTGAAGAAACAGTTGATGTGGAAGCATCTATTGAAGTTCCAATAGAAATTCCAGTTGAAGAAACAGTTGAAACACCTATTGATGTGGAAGCAACAAATGAAGTTTCAGTAGGAAATCAAGTTGAAGAAACAGTTGAGGTGGAAGCAACAAATGAAGTTCCAATAGAAATTCCAGTTGAAGAAACAGTTGATGTGGAAGCAACAAATGAAGTTTCAGTAGAAAATCAAGTTGAAGAAACAGTTGATGTGGAAGAACCTATTGAAGTTTCAGTAGAAAATCAAGTTGAAGAAACAGTTGAAACACCTATTGATGTGGAAGCAACAAATGAAGTTTCCGTAGAAAATCAAGTTGAAGAAACAGTTGATGTGGAAGCATCTATTGAAATTTCATTAGAAAATCAAGTTGAAAAAACAGTTGATGTGGAAGCATCTATTGAAGTTCCAATAGAAATTCCAGTTGAAGAAACAGTTGAAACACATATTGAGGTGGAAGCAACAAATGAAGTTTCAGTAGAAAATCAAGTTGAAGAAACAGTTGAGGTGGAAGCAACAAATGAAGTTCCAATAGAAATTCCAGTTGAAGAAACAGTTGATGTGGAAGCACCTATTGAAGTTCCAATAGAAATTCCAGTTGAAGAAACAGTTGAAACACCTATTGATGTGGAAGCAACAAATGAAGTTGAAGAAACAGTTGATGTGGAAGCACCTATTGAAGTCCCAGTAGAAACTCCAGTCGAAGAAACAGTTGAAACACCAAATGAAGTTTCAGTAGAAAATCAAGTTGAAGAAACAGTTGATGTTGAAGCACCTGTTGAAGTTCCAATAGAAATTCCAGTTGAAGAAACAGTTGAAACACCTATTCAAGTTTCAGTAGAAAATCAAGTTGAAGAAACAGTTGATGTGGAAGCACCTATTGAAGTTCCAGTAGAAACTCCAGTTGAAGAAACAGTTGAAACACCTATTGAGGTGGAAGCAACAAATAAAGTTTCAGTAGAAAATCAAGTTGAAGAAACAGTTGATGTAGAAGCATCTATTGAATTTTCAGTAGAAAATCAAGTAGAAGAAACAGTTGAGGTAGAAGCATCTATTGAAGTTCCAATAGAAATTCCAGTTGAAGAAACAGTTGATGTGGAAACACCTATTAAAGTTCTAGAAGAAAATCAAGTTGAAGAAACAGTTGAAATACCTATTGAAATCGCAGTTGAAGAAACAATTGAAACCGTTATTGATGTGGAATCATCCATTGAAATTCCAGTAGAAACTCCCGTTGAAGAAACAGTTGAAACACCTATTGAAGTTCTAGAAGAAATTCAAGTTGAATAAACACCAATTGATGTTGAAGTGCCAATTAAAATTCAAGAAGAAATTCAGTAGAAAATATTTATGATTTTGAAAGTTAAATTTAATTAAATAAATTATAATTTTATAATTTATTTAAATAATATTTATATAATTTTAATGTAGATATCTTTTAGATAAATGCTCTCCATTTGTGTATTTTTGTAAAAATTCAACAATATTTAATTTAATTAAATTTGTATCTATACTAATAAATTTAGATCCAAAAAATGTTAAAAAAGTATATTCCAGACAAGCTATAAATATTAATATAATAAAAGATTCAATTAATATTTCATGTATATCTGTTACTCTTTCTGTTTTCACTAAATATATTACGATTAATACAACTATAATAAAAAATATTGATACATATATTATAACATTTTTTATTATATTTTTATTTTCACTTAATACTTTTCCATCATTTGCAGATATAGATTTAATATTATCAGGTGATAATAATTTTATATTTTCATTATAAATATTAGTATTAATATTATTACCAGATAATTCTATAAATGACATAAAATTATTAGATAAAACTTTCATTTGATTAATTATTACATTTTTCTCAATCGATGTTGCATATGTAAAAAAGAATACAGATAAGAAAATAAATATTAATAATACATTAATCATAACTTTTGTTATTAGTTCATAAATCATATATATTATAATATAAAAAAAATATTATAATATTTTTTTTATATTATAATATATAAGTAAAAATATTATGGAAATTTCAAAATTATCACTTAATGTAATTCTACATGTAACTATATTATACACAATTTTAGCATACTTATTTATGTTATATATTAGTAAGCTTACTACTGAAGGTATAAATAAAGAAATTAATCATATAATAATCTCTAATTTAGGGAAAATGTTATATTCACCAGATGGAGAACCACTTGAACCATCTTTAAATATATCAAATATAAATAATACAGTTATTAATATTATTTCATCAACATTAATAGTACCTCTCCAAAATATAATAAATAAAAATATTATAAATGATCCTATTATTAATACATTAGTATCAAGCAATAATTTATTAAAAAATAAATTATCAAATATATCAGATTCATTTATGCAAGAATCAATTAGATCAACCATTAATACAAATAATTCAGAAATTAAAATAAAAATCAAAGATATATTAAATAAAATTAATTATAAATATTATATTAATTTATTTAGTCAACAAGAACCTTATAGAACAACTGTAAATAATAATTTATTTACTACTCTAAAAATAATAAATATTATGTTAGTTATTATTTTAGTCTTTTTTATATTCATATCATTAATAACAAATACATTAACATTTTCAGATATTAAAGATACTTTTATTGAAAATATTATCACTTTTATATTTGTAGGTATTATTGAATTATGGTTTTTTAAAAATGTTGCATCTAAATATATACCAGCTCCTCCATCTATATTATTCACTTCTTTATTAACATCACTTAAAAAATACTTAGATTCTAGAATAATTGATCAATAATTTTTATAAATGAAACTAATACTGGATTAGGTTTAAATATTGATGAATTGAGTTCTGGATGAAATTGAACACCTATAAAAAAATTATTTTTTGGATATTCTGCAATTTCCATAATATTTTCATCTAAAGATTTACCTGTAAAAAATAATCCATTTTTTTCAAATAAATCTATATATTTATTATTTACTTTATATTTATGTCTATATCTTTCATTATATGTATATGAATTAAATATTTTATTAGCAAGTGTATTATTCTTAATTTTACCATTATGATTTCCTAACCTTGCTTTTTTAAATTCATTATTTATATGTATTATATGTGTAAATTTATTATTATAATCTATTTCTTGGGTTGATGCATTTGAAATGTTACATACATATTTTGCAAATTCAATTACCATAATTTGCATACCATAACATATTCCTAAAAATGGAATATTATTTTCTCTAGCAAATTTAATAGCTTCAATTTTATTATTAAATCCATTTTCACCAAAACCACCAGGAACAATAATACCACCTTTTCTTTCATTCAATATATTAATCATTTGATCTCTTGTTAATATTATTGGATCAACCCAAATTATTTTTAAATTTTTATTTAATGAATAACATGCATGTTTTAATGATTCTTCTAATGATATATATGAATCAGTAAATCTAATAATAATATATATATAAATATCATTATTTAAATTATTATAAATATTATTCCATTTAGATAAATTATTTTTAGAATTAATATTTAATAATTCAAATATATTTGTTTTATTTACTAAATATTCATTTAATAAATATGGAATTTTATAAATATCTAAATTAATAAAATGTTTATAATCTTTATTATCAAAACTAAAATGTGGATCTAAATTAAATAAATTTCCTATATTTGAATTTAAATGAATATGTAAATAATTCTTATTAAAATTATTGATAATATTATAATCTAATAAATCAACTAAAATGATATCATAATTTATAGAATCATTTTTAATAAACTCAATAATTTTATCTGTTTTATTATTTAATATTAAATTATTATTTAAATTTGTAAATATTCCAGTTATTCTTTCATAGAATCCTAAATCTAAATCTAATTCATGACCTGAACTAGTTACAAAAGTCCTTGGAAGTTTATGATATGTTATTTTTTTTATATTAATTTTTAAATTATATTCTTTTAATAATGCTCCAAAAGATGCTATAAAAATTGCTTTTAAATATTTATTTGATTTCATAATATTACCTGAAAAAAATATATATTTAATCATTTAGATTATACTATATTAAAATATATATTTAATAATTTAATTAATATTTTAAAAAAATATATTTATATATATATATAAATATATGCGTTGTTCATACTCTACATTTGGAAATTATAATTGTGATAATAGTAATAATAATTATAATAATATAGAATATTTTACAGAAAATAGTGGTGAAGAACAAGCTAAGTCAATTCAACCTGATGTAATTCGAGATAACTCAGTTCAACAAGCTAAGTCAGTTCAACCTGATGTAATTCGAGATAACTCAGTTCAACAAGCTAAGTCAATTCAACCTGATGTAATTCGAGATAACTCAGTTCAACAAGCTAAGTCAGTTCAACCTGATGTAATTCGAGATAACTCAGTTCAACAAGCTAAATCAGTTCAACAAGCTAAATCAGTTCAATCTGATGAAAATAATAAAATAGTTCAATCTGATGAAAATCGAGGTATAGCAGTTCAACAAGCTAAATCAGTTCAACCTGATGAAAATTATCAAGTACCTATGCCAACAAAACCAAATATATCATCATTAACAGATGATCAATTATCACTTTTAAAAAATTTAATAGCTATTGAAGATGAACATAAACGTTTAGCAAATGCATGTTATGATGGTTATAATTATGTAAGAGAAAGTAAAAGCTGTGTATCTACTCCATATAATGTATTAGGAACTGAACCAATATGTAATACTGGTGCCACAAAAACTGGATTATATTGTAATGAATATGTAAATGGATTTTTAAAAATTAACAACGCATTTTGCCCACCAGGTAAAACAATTTCTAATGGTTTATGTTATGATAATTGTAGAACAAATTTTACAAATCCTGTTGATTTAAATAATAAAGTAATAAGACAATCTTGTATTGGATTATATAATAATAATTTTCCAGCAAGTGATCCTCCAAAATGTATTCAAGGATATTTATATGATGGGAATCAAAATTGTAATTTAAATAATAATGCTGAACTAATTAATAGTTCACTCCCTTACTGTCCAAATAACTATCATCTAAATGGATCTGATTGTTTGAATCTTGATACAAATCGTAAAGTACCTCCTCGATGTCCAGTAGGATCAAAAATGATTAATGGATTGTGCCAAACTTATAGTTGTCCATCTAACTATTATAATTTAGATAATAGTTGTGTTTCTTCTTTGGGAACATCATATAATATTAATAAAATTAATGATTTAGAAACAAGGGCTGAAGCTATAGATAATATTAGTAAATTAAATTCTGATATTATGAATTTAGAGAAATATAATAAATTAGAAGATATATATCGACAAGCAGCGAAAGATGATTTAAAATTAACAACTTGTGATAAAAATTATAAATTTAATAGATTAACCCAATCATGTGATCTTAATATCAATCCACCATCTGTAAAAAAATCAACCCCAAATAAATGTAATAATCCACAAGATAGTTTATTAAATGGAAGATGTTTTGGATTTACAGGAAGTGGAATTAATTATCATATGACTAATTATAATCCAAAATGTCCAGATGGAACAGTTAATTTAAATGGATATTGTTATAGTTGTCCTATAGATTACAAATTTAATAATTTATCATTAAATTGTGAAGGTTTAAGAGGACAATCTTATAAAAATATATAAAATATTACTAACAATTACAATGAGCCCATGCAATCCAACACATGAAACAACTTGTTAAAAAACTAATAAAAGTTATAAAACCACCATTTTTTTTTATTACATTAGTTAACCATAAAATTGATATAAAAATAGTAATAACAATACATAAAATACTTAAACCTTCTTTACTTGTAATTAAATGCATTATTGAAGTTAATAAACCATCTGAAATTTTACTAATTGGATTAGTCATATTATTAAATCATATATTTTAATCTTAATAAAATAAATTTAAATTATTTTTCATAATAAATATTTTTTAGATTTAGGAATAGGTATACTATTTGTAACTTTATTTGTATCTGGCGAAATTAAATCTCTTTTATCTATATTATCATACAAACTTTCTAATTTTAACATTTGAATTTTTTCATAAATATTTAATTCAGGATATTCATCTTCACTTTCATATTCATCTTCATTTTCTAATGTTATATCAGACTCATAATCGACAATACCCGTATGAATGAAGAATAGGATAGTCAAAGCATAGAGAAAAGTCAAATTCAAATTCATCATTAGAAGGTTCATTATTATTAGAAGATTTCTTGGACATGCTATTAAAAGACATATTATTATAACATAAGATTTAATTTTATATTTTTATATAAAATTAAATTTAAATATTTTTAAGCTAAATTATTATAAACTTTTGATAAGAAATCATTCATATTATCTAATTGATAACCGCCTGCTAATAAACCCATCTCAAATAATAATGATACATATACACTATTATAATTATCATCTACGATCTTTTTAATTAATGTGTGTGAAGGATTAATTTCTAATGTACGACGTCCTGCCATAAATTTTAACATATCATTATTACCAAGTGCTTGAGCTTTCATGATTCTTTCCATATTTGCAGACATTCCAGATGCACTTGTAACAATTGCAGGTTGACTTACTAGTTTCTTAGAAACTATTACTTTCTCAACTTTATTACCTAAAATTTCTTTTAATTTACTGCAAATTTCATCAGTTGATTTATCTGAACTATCTTCAGCTAGATCTAATTTTAAATCATCATTTGCAACATTAATAAATTTCTTTTCTTTATATTCTTTAACATTTTGCATTAAATATTCATCAATTGGTTCAGTCATATAAATTACTTCAAACCCATTACTTATTAATTTTTCAATCAATGGTGATGATTTTGCAGATACTAAAGAATCAGAATTAATAAAATAAATACCTGATTGAGTTTCTTTCATATTTTCAATATATGTATCTAATTTAATTTGTTTCTCATCAGATTTAGAAGTAGTAAATCGTAAAAGTTCTAGTAGTTTATCCTTATTCATTTTATCTTCATGAATAGCTAACTTGATATTCCTGCTAAAATTATCATAAAATTTTTTGTATTCTTCCTCATTTTCAGCAATTTCATTAAACATCTCAATTGTTTTCTTAACTAAAATCTTATTAATTTGCTTAGTAACTTTACTTTGTTGAAGTAATTCACGACTTGCATTTAATTGAAGATCTGGACAATCAACTACACCTTTAATAAAACTAAAATATTCAGGATATAAATCAGGACAGTTATCCGTAATTAATACTTTCTTAACATATAGCTTAATATTTGATTTATCATTCTTCTTTTCAAACATATCATGAGGAGCATGTTTAGGAATATATAAAATACTAGAAAATTCTAAATTTCCTTCAGCTTTAAAATGTTTAACTTTCTGGTGATCATCATAATCGGAACTAATTGATTTATAAAATCTTTGATATTCATCTTCAGTCACTTCTGAAGGATTTTTCATCCAAATAGATTCACTATTTAATTTTTCATAAACAATTTCATCAACTTCTTCAGTAATATCATCTATTTTTTGTACTTTTGATTCTTCATTTAATTCATCATTTTCCAAGTCTGAGTCAGAATCAATAATTACATCATCTTTAGCTACACTTTGTTCAGTTTCAACTGGTGCACTTTGTTCACCTGGAACACTTTGATCAGTTTCATTTGATGCACTTTGTTCAATTTCAACTGGTGCACTTTGTTCAGTTTCAACTGGAACACTTTGATCAGTTTCACTCGGAACACTTTGTTCAATTTCAACTGGTGCACTTTGTTCAGTTTCTGTTGATAATCCTTCAGTTGGAACACTTTGTTGAACTGTTTTCTTAACTTTCGTCTTTTTAAGAAGATAAATAGGATAAGTAATAAATTCAGAGTGTTTCTTAACAATTTCTGTAATTTTACTATCTTCAAGATATTCAAGTTGATCTGGTTTAACATGTAATACCATCCTAGAACCACGTTTTAGAGTTTCATCTTCAACTTCATTAATAGTATAACCAGATACAGCATCAGATTCCCAAAGTAAAACTTTATCAGATTCAGGATGTTTACTAAATACTTGGACTCTATCAGATATTAAAAAAGCTGAATAAAATCCAACACCAAATTGACCAATTAATTTTGATTTATTAGAATCAGATGATAACATATTTTTAACAAATTCTTCAGTACCGGATTTAGCAATTGTACCTAAACAATTAATTAAATCGTCACGTGTCATTCCAATTCCAGTATCTTCAATAATAAATGTATTATTTTCTTTATTAGCTTGGATTTTAATAGAAAAATCAGTAGTAGAATCTAAATATTGTGGTTTATTTAATGATTCATATTTTACTTTATCAAGAGCATCGGATGCATTAGAAATAAGTTCGCGGATAAAGATATCTTTTGACGAATAAAAATTATGAATAATCATATTCATTAATTTAGGAATTTCAGCATTAAAGGTGTAACTAGTCATTAATAATTAAATTAAATATAGTTTTAAATAAGTTATATTAAACTAAATAATTTAGAGATTATTTTTTTGAAAAAAATTGATAAATTATTATATTATTATAGTTAATAAAAATAAAAATGTCAAAACAGGAAACTAATTCGATGGATGATAAAATTGAAGTATATCGATTAACACCAAAAGTGAATAAATATTATATGACTACAACTTGGACCGAAAAGGTAGGCAAATGGCCTAATGAAAAATATTATTCAACAAATAAATTAAGGTATGTTGGTAGATTTTTACGTCATGTATCTTATGGATATATGGATAATGCAACCCATATGGATATTTTTGATAATAATGGTGTTGAAGAAATTGTAAATTATACTTATGAAGGAACAACATCATTTATTGAAACTACTTCTATGACAGAAGAAGAAATAAAATTTAAGCATGATTAAAATTTTAATAATTATAAGACATTTAAAAAAATATTAATTTAATTTATAATGGATCTTAAACTAAAAGATTTAAATTTTAGAAAAGGTGTTTTTAATAGATATTCTATTGATAAATTAAATGAAATGATATCTAATGGAGCAAATGTAAATAGTCAATGTACAAATGGTGAAACTGCTTTATTTACTCTAATTAGAATAAATAAAGAAAATGATATTAATATAATAAAATTTTTATTAGAAAAAGAAATTAATCCTTATATTAAAAATTATTCAGGTATTGATATTTTTAATTTTATTGATCATAATATAAAGTCAATTGAATATATTTATAATAAAAATAAATCTGATAATTCTAAATATAATTTAGAAATCTTAATTTTAAAAAAAAATATAATTTATGAATATATTAAATCAAATATTTATTTATTACAAGATCAAGCTATGAATATTGATAACTGCAATATCAAAGAACTTTTAGAAAAACCTAATCCAGATACTGTTAATAAAAAAGAAATTTTAAATTGTGAACTACGTAAAGCAATATTTAATAATTTTACATTAAATAGGATTGATATTTTAATAAATAAAGGTGTAAATATTAATTCATTAACATCAATAGGCACATCGTGTTTATATAATGTTCATAATGTTGAAGTTGTTGAATTATTATATAAACATGGTATTGATCCAACTATAGTTGATAATAGAGGTAAAACAGCTTTAGAAATATTTAAATTAGAAATTGATATTCTAAATAAATATATAGAATCTAATTCAGAGAATTTAGAAAATATTTTAAGATTAGAAGAATTAAATAAAATAATTAATTTTATAGAAAATAATAGCCAAATCTTTTAAAATCTTTCTTATAAATTCTAGATACATATTTAATAGTTTCTTTATTAGTATAATATGAAATATAATTATCATGTTTAGAATAATTTATTATTTTTGTTTCTAATTTAGGACCCGTATAACCTAAAATTCTAATTAATTGATCCATATCTGAATTAAATGTTTCTTGTCTTCCAATAAAACCAATATCACGAGGGATCCATTTAATCATTAAATTATATTGATTACCATAAATATTTTTATGATATAGTTTACTATCTTTATGAAAAGTTTTAATATTATATAATCCAACAGGTGGAATTCTTTTATGTTTAAATTCATAATATAAACATTTAACAAAATCATCAAAGTTTAAATTTAATTTTGCTTTAACTTGATGATAATTATATAATGAAACAAGTCTATCATAAGGATTCCTAACAAAACAAAACTTGAAAGAATTATTGAAAAATTTTTTATCTAAATATTTTTCAGCTATTAATGATTTATAATAAATATGTCCTAATGTATATGATCCATTTGATTCAAATTTTTTAATACTTTTATCTTGTTTTTCGTCAAATTCAGAACCTAAATACCAACCAAATCTTCTTTTTAAATTTAATATTGTATCATAAATAGCCATTCCAGCTGTTTTAGGAATATGAATTAATAATGAATTAATAATTGGAGTAAATTTAGATTCCATATTAACTAAAAATAGATTTTTTTTAAAATAATAATATTGTAAAAATTAAATTAAGTTTTTAATCTCTTGTTTATTTTAAATTTAAAAAAATTGAATAAAAAATCTTATATTAATTTTATTAAATAAAATCTTATTCTACACCTCTTTGCAAATGGCGAATCAAGACATGATCACGTTTGAAGATTATAAAACTGCTTTGTCTAATCGTGGATGGCCAAAAGATTATATTGAAATAATAATTAATCATTTGAAAGATGGTTCTCCAATTCCTGAAGGTTTTCAATTAGAAATGCCATCAAAAGCTACATTGGACACATGCGTTCTAGCTGATAGATATGTTCCAGTTTGGCCACAAAACACTAATGATACATCTTGGGATATTGAAGATTCTGATACAGATTTGTAAAATATATTTATAAAAATATAATTTAATAAAATTTTTTATTAAATTATACATATATAATTAAAAAAATAACTATTTAATAATAATATGGTTCATTTATTTATATTTCATAGAGATCTTAGAATTATTGACAATACGACATTGATTCATTTAATTAAGGAAAAAAGTAATTGTATACCTATTTTTATTTTCCCACCTGAACAAATCAATCCTAAAAAAAATAAATATTTTTCAAATAATTCAGTCCAGTTTATGATTGAATCATTACATGAATTATCAGAATCAATTAAAAATCATAATGGGAAAATATATTTTTTCAAAGGTGATAATATGAAAGTTATAAAAGCTATTCATAAATCGATTCAAATTGAATCGATTGCATTTAATATTGATTATACTCCATATGCTATAAAACGTGATACAGAAATTAAAGAATTTTGTCAAAAAAATCAAATTAATTGTTATTTCAAAGAAGATTATCCATTATATGATTTTTTAACTGGTGAAACTAAAAAATCAGATGGTACACCATATTTAGTTTACACACCATTCTTAAAACATTTAACATCAACTATTGAAGTTAGATCTGTAAATAAATTTCATCAATTTAGTTTTCAAAAGGAAAAAAAATTAGAATCATTAAAATATTATATAGATGAGAAAGAAATAGATAAATTTTATAAAGAAAATAAAGAAATAAATGTTCATGGTGGAAGAAGTAACTGTTTATCAATATTAACTAATATTGATAATTTCAAAGATTATCAAAAAAAAAGAGACTTTTTAATATATAAAACTACATTTTTAAGTGCAGGATTACATTTTAATGTAGTTAGTATTCGTGAAGTTTATCATAAGGTATATTCAGTATTAGGAGCACACTCTGGAATATTAAGAGAATTAGTTTTTAGAGATTTTTATATGAATATTATACATAATTTTCCTCATATTTTACAAGGTCAAATTAAAGGGCAAAATATAAGTTATAAAAAAGATTATGATAATATAAAGTGGTCTTACGATAAAAAAATATTTGAAAAATTTTGCACTGGTCAGACTGGATTCCCTATTGTAGATGCATGTATACGTCAATTACTTAAAACTGGTTATATGGTTAATCGTGGTCGTATGGTGGTTGCTAGTTTTTTAACTAAAGATCTACATATTGATTGGAGATGGGGTGAAAAATTCTTTGCAAATCATCTAGTTGATTATGATCCAATTAATAATTCACAAGGTTGGATGTGGACAACTGGAAATGGTACTGATGCACAACCATGGTTTAGAATATTTAATCCTTGGACACAACAAAAAGATTATGATGCAAATTGTAAATATATAATTTTACATATACCAGAATTAAAAGATGTTTTAATAAAAGATATTCATAATTGGTTTAAACCAGAAGTAAGAGAAAAATATAAAGAAATTAATTATCCTAAACCAATAGTTAATCATGATGAAGAAAGATTAGAAACATTAAAATTGTATAAAGAAGGTTTAAAATAAATTTTTTTACAAGTTAATTATTACTTTATTAAAATGTAATATCTTTTATACTAAATAATTATATTAATAATTGTGGATAAATACTAATTTATATAATTTATAAAAATTGAAAAATTTATTATTTTTTATTAAATTATTAAAATTAATAAAAAATGGATACTCTTTGTGATTATACGTGTAGGAAGCGTTTAGCATGTAATTGCTCAGGGTCATTTAATCATGCTACCTCATTATTTAAACAAGGTCAACACTAGTTCTTTATTATCTTTTGGCATTAATGATGAAAAAAATCATTCTGAAGTGAATGCAATATTAAAGTTAAGATATAGAAGAGAAAAGTTAAAAAACCCAATAAAGATATCGGCATTAGTAATTAGAGTTACTAGTACTGGTGAATTAGGAATGTCAAGACCATGTGCACACTGTACTATTTCATTATTTAGATTACCTAGAAAGTTTGGATATGTAGTAACAGATATTTATTATAGTGATCAAAATGGTGATATTATCAAGACTAGTATGAATGAATTACTTGAAGGACCTCAACATATTTCACGAGGTAATCGTTAACTAAATTTTTTTATAAATGATCAAAAGAATAATTATTAAAATTTGTTATATCTATTTCTTTATTTGATAAAATTATTACATAAGTATCTTGTATTGTTTTGTTTTTATATAAACCAAAATTATGATCAATATATGTAAAATGTTCTTTAGAAATCATTCTTAAACCTTTAAAAAATTTAGATTGTTTTATATCAGTTATTATTTCAAAATTACCATAATTTATATCTGGTTTATTATCCATTAATTCTTGTCCTTCATAATCCCAAATAGGAATTGTTATTATAAATGTTAAATCCTCAGTAGTATCATTTAAAAAAATAAATAATTTATTAATACCATTATTTATAATATCTTTTTGATAAGGAGGATTAAATCCAAACGTTCCTTTTAATGGTATTAAATTAAAAAAACTACCAACTGATCCAAAATATCTTTCTAAATCATAATAAATAGAACAATAATGATTAAATGTATTATTTATTAATGATGCAAAACATTCAAAATTTAATCCATAATCAATCATCATTTTATTCATTATATCAGGTAAAACTGCTAATTGATGATTATTAGAACCTAATAATTGATATCTAAATAAAATAGCCCAAATATGATCATCCATTTTATTAATTGGACCGTTATAACATTTTGATATTTTATTATAAATAGATATTGGTATTAATAAATTATTAAGAATACTTATTAGTTTTTTATTTTTAATATCAAATTTAACACTAATATCAAATTTATAAAATGTATTTTTATAAATTTTTTTATTAATTTTATAATTATTATTTGTATTTTTAAAAATATCAGAATTTTGATAATTATTTAATAGTTTAAGTTGAATTTTATATATATTAATTAAATTATTTAATATTATATCAATTTTTTCATTTGAATTAACTATAGTTTTATCAAATTGACATAAATCTATTAAAATATTTTTTAATATACTAGTATTTGAATAGTTTGTTGGTAATAAATAATCTTCAGAAAAATCATAATCAATATATAATGAGAATATCCAACTAGAAAATATATTTGTAATAGTTCTTATACATAATTTTTTTATTGAAAATATTTTTGTACCTAGACTAGTTAAACAATTATTTATAAAATATTTAACTATATAACAAAATAATTTTCCTTTATATAATTCTAACACTGGTTCTAGTTTTGGAGTATTTTGATTAATTATTTTGAATTTAATATTATCAAATTCTATAATTTTATAATTCATTATTATGTAAATATATTTTATATTTACATAATTAAATAAATATTTTTTTAAATAAAGTAGTTAAAGATTTCTTTTTTTTTTTAAAAAATATTTTTTATATTGTCTTGATTTTTTATAATAATCATAATATTCAAAATCACTATCATTTTCAGAATCATCTGAATCATAAATTCTAGATGATTCATCTGTTGAATATTTTAGTTTATCAATTTTACGTTTCTTAGAATAACGTACACTATCAATATTATCAATTACTTCAAACATATCATGTGTGAAGGAGTTAAATACAGTATCTTGAGCCATTTTAAATTAAAATATTATTTAGGTTAGAATTAATATATTTCAATATTTTTATTAAGTATTTAATAAAATTGAAAATTATATTGTTAAATTACAGTTTAAATTAATATTTTACACAGTCGAAATGGCAGAACACATAGAATACACTCTTGATGAGTTTGAGAGGCTAAATCCGCTTATAAATTCGGCACTTTTACAAGGATATGATTATTGTGTGGATTTGATTCAATTTTATTCTCAAATAATTGATGATACTGAAGATGATGAAATCACTCGTGATTATATAGTTTTGAGACATCTTATGAGACAACAACTAGATAATTATATTGACCTAAATGATTTTATAGGTAATATGATTCCAAATAATATACAAGATCATATTATACAAGATGGTATTCAAGATGAATTGGAAACGGCTTTAATTAGAAGTTTCAGTGCATCTCAAACTTTAACTGTTACTCCAATGGTTGATTTTAATATACAATTAATTATTAAAAATAAGGCAAGACTAGCGCTTCCAAGTGATTCCGGAAAATGTGTTATTTGCTATGGTAATTGTTTTGAAGAAGAAAATCCAGAAATGGTTGTTGCTATTCCATGTGGAGAAGTACATGATGTTTTACATGTTGAGTGTTTTCGCACTTACGCCGGAACAAGTCCTGCATGTCCTTTATGTAGGAAAGATATGTCTTTAGAGTTAGACAAAGTTGTTGAAATTGCAAATAAAATTATGTCTGAAAGCATGATACAAGGTATAGAATTATCAAATATTACAATTCATAGTATCCAAAGTATGATTAAAAATCTGATAGAAGGGAGGAATGTGATTATTGCTAAGTTTTTGGCTTTACCAAGATTTAGTTGTATAGTTAGTTGGAAGGATCTGTTTACAATTATCGGGTGTGAGTTTAATGAAGATGAATCCAGAGTGTTTCTTCCACACGAATCAAAATCAAATGCTTCATTATTTAGTGATGCACTTACGCTTTTGCATCCATGAAAATTTTTTTTAGATTTAAGATTTATAATAAACATATTTTATAAATATTTGATGTTGTCAAATATGGATCAATATTATTTAATCCATAAATTTCTAAATAACCACAATTATTTTGTAAAGTTTCAATCGGTATTTTTAAATCTAATTTTTTAGATGTACTAAATTCTAATTTTTTAATATATTCATATAAAATTAGAATACCATCTAATTCTCTACTTTCTTTAGAACTAAACTTTATATTTATATTTTTAAAAATTATTTTAATATTATAATAATTTACAATCTTTTCTAATAAAAATTTAGCCATTAAAAACTGATCACTTGCATTTATTCCATAACATGGTCCTATGGTAAATTTACCAATATCTATATTAATTATATTTAAACCTCCATATATACAAGCATTTAAATGTTCTTCTACTATATATTTTTCATAAATATTTTTATGAGGAAAATAATATTCTTGAGTTAAAATAAAATAGGGATCATTATCATCTTGCATTTTATCATAATTAATGATATTAAAAATATCACATCTTTCACTAATACAATTATTATTTAAATCATATATATCACATAGTGCTAGATAATTATCATTATAATAATCTTTGATTACAAAATATGGTTTAATTATATATTTAGAATAATATAAATCGGGAATTATATTTAATTGATTTATTATATTTATACTAGTTTTGAAATTCTTATTTGAATCGAGCCATATATATTCAACAATATTATGCATATATATAATATAAAGATTTATATATTCTTAAAATATATTTTATAATTTTTAATAATTTGTTATAAGAGTATCATTATGATCGCATAAATAACAATCAAATAAATCTTTATTTTCTAAATAAATAAAATACCAAATATTAACCTCCCATGTAATTGTATTTTTTTCTTCTATTATTTGAATACATTTTTCTTTTACTTTAGTAGAAAAAATTAATAATGCATCTTTATTTCCACCAAATACACTACCCGCAAAATACCAAAGTACTTTAGTAAATAAATCATCTTGATATATACTATTTAAATCCCATATATTTCCAATTTTTATTTTATCATATTTTTTAAATTGAATATTATTTATTTTATCTATAAATTCAATATCAGAACATTTAAAAATATATCTAATACCAAAATCAATCCAAGTAAAATTTGTAGTATTAAAAAAATTTAAATCTATTGCTTCTTTAATCCATTCAGTTTTATGACATATTGTAATCATATATTCTAATGTATCTTTATTAGGATTCCCATTATTAACATAAAAATTATTAATTTTATTGATATAATTATATAAATAATATTTATTTTTATCAACTAAAATTATTTTTGTTAATTTATTTTCATATTCTTTAATTTTTTCATACATTATTAAATCAACAAAAATAATTTTAGGTACTTGAGATTTTAATAATAAAATACCATTATTAAAATATTTATTTAAATTCATATCATGTCTATTATTAACATTTGAAATAAATGCAGATACTATTGTTGTCATTATAATATAAATATAAAAATATATATAAATTACGCAAAAATTGAAAAATATTTAAATTAAATTAAATAATTAAATCTAAATCAAATGACAGAAAAATTTAAACAAAGAGATATTAGACTAATAATGAATCTTGTTAATATTATCAATGAAGTTTTATCATTAGATGAATATAAAGGTTCATCATTTGAATATTATGATAGAATATTTACATGGGATCAACATACTGTAGTATTAAAACTGTATATTTCTTTATAAATTATATATATTTATAAAGATATATTCTTCTTATACTTTCTTAATCCATTTAATTTCGCACTAAATACATTTATTATTGATACTAAATCTTTCGTTAATTCATCCTCTGGACTATTATCATTATTATTTACTACTATTATTTTACCTTCTGATGATTCTCTTATTATGTTTTCTATTAAATCAAACCCAAAACGTGCTAATCTATCTTTATACATTACAACTAGCTCTGATATTTCTTTATTTAATGCGAATTTTATTATTTTATTTAAACCTGGTCTATTAAAATTCAATCCACTTGCTATATCTTGAATTATCTCATGATCTGGATATTGTTTTTTCATTAACTCTATTTGATGTAATAAATCTGATTTTTGACCTATTGTTGATACTCTACAATAACATATTTTCCTTTTAATTAATAATATTTCGTTATTCCTTCCATTATCTTCTAAATATTTTTTTACATTATATAATCTTTTACCACCAGGTGTTCTTATTGTATCTATTCTTCCTGATGTATCCCAATTCCTTAATGTCTGCCAATGTACTCCTAATATTTTGGATGCTTCTTTAGGTGTTTTATAATCAGTCATTATATTATATAATATTATACACTTTTATATATTTTATAAATAGTAAAAATATATAAAGATATATAATTATTATATTATAATGAGAAAACGTAAAAAATATCTTAAAGAACAAAAACAAATTTTAAAAACACAAATTGAAAAACATAATTATAAAATCCCTTTTAATTCTTTCTATAATTTATCATTTAAACAAGTTCAAACTAATAGTTGGTTTAAAACTGAAAAAACTAAAATTAATACTGATTTAGAATTAAAAAATTTAGATAATACCACTTTTAATTCAGAAATTATTAAATGTAAAAAAGTCATTATTCTTCCTAATACTAAACAAAAAGAAATATTATCCAATTGGTTTGAATCATATCGTAAAATGTATAATTATACATTAATATTTATTCGTAAACTAATAGATGAAAAGCATAAAAAAAAGTATAATTTTAGGTATATTAGGACTTATATGGCCAAAGGAACTAAAGATAAATTAATGAAAGAAACTAATATTAATTCACATATTTTAGATGGTGCTATTAAATTGGCATGTGCATCATATAAATCTGCATCTACTAATTTTATTAATGGTAATATTAAATATTTCAATATTAGGCCGATTAAACAATTTAAAAAATCAAAAATTATTGATTTAGAAAAATGTTATTTTACCAAAGATGGATTCTGTAAAAATACTTTAGGTAAGATGGAAACAAATTGTAATTTTAATTATAGTGAAATAACATCTGATTGTAAATTACATTATAATACAAGAGATAATAGGTTCACATTATTAATTCCAATTTATTCTGAAACTAAAATAAATAATAATAAAGAATTTATATCAATCGATCCTGGAATAAATACATTTTTAACTTGTTTAACATCAAAAAATATATGTAAAATTGGAATAAATATTAAAAAATATATGACAGATAATTTAAATAATATTGATAAATTAAGTAAGATTAATAATAAATTATCAAGAAAAATTATAAATAGATTAAAATTAAAAAGTTATAATAAAGTGACAGACCTTCACTGGAAATCGATAAGTTACCTTATAAAGAAATTAAAATGTAAAAATATATTAATAGGGAATTGGAGTACCAAGGATATATCATCAAATAAAGGTAATTTAGGGAAAATTTATAAACGTATTGCATCTAATATAAGATTTTATGAATTCTTACAAAAATTAAAATTTAAATGTGATGAGAACCATGTAAACTTAAAGATTACTGATGAATCTTTCACATCAAAGATATGTAGTTTATGTGGGGTAGAATCAAAAATAAGAAGTGATAGAACATTAAGTTGTAAATGTAACTTAAATTTAGATAGAGATATAAATGGATGTATAAATATATTATTAAAATCAGTAAATTAATGATATATTTAGGGGGTGACGCTACAATCCCTTATAATCGGTATTAATTGTGGTCATAATCTTATAGTCGTGAGAACGATGAACTGGATATTTGACAGATTGATTTTTGTGTTTTCTTTAATTTATAAGGAAATATACGGTTTTTCGTAGCGGATCAACTATCATTTGTTAATAATTTTTTCAAAGAAAACCCAAAAATTTTTCATGAATCACCTAAGTGTGATTATAAACTTATTTCTTTCACTACTGATAAAAATTCTAAATACTATATAGTTTATATTACTAATGATCCATTATTTTGCTAATCATATAATTTTAATAAAAAAAATTGAAAAAAAAATAATAAATTTTATTATAATTATTTTAAACATTCTTAGACCTAAAATTAAATGGGTCAAGGATTAACAACATTCAATTTTAAGGAGAAGGAAATGTTACAAGCGCATATATTTAGAGATATAACATTTATAGGATATTTTCGTAAAGGATGTACTAAAGATCATATGAGTCATACAGGTATAATTCGTTATGATAATAAATTATTAATTCAATACATGATTAGAGGACATAAAAATTCAAAATGTGCTAAAGCAATTAATGACTATTTTATACCAAAAATGATTACTGAATTGAAAACATCAATTAATAAAAAATTTATCATAGAAAGTTTCTTGAATTTTGATAAAGAACTTTACCTAAAAAATATTCCAGGAGGTGCTGGTATAACTTTCGTAATTCTTTACAAATCAAAAAGTTATGTATTTAATCGTGCTATAATTTGTTATCTTGGAGACTCTCCATTTTGTTTCCGTTCTAAAAATGGTAAAATTTTAGCAAATATGACTTTAGAAGATTCTCATACAACAAAAAATATTAATGAAATAAAACGGATTGAACATGAAGGAGGTAAAATTATTGAACCGTTAGAAAATTCTGGATACTTACCAACTATAGAAACACGGGATGGTCGTATAATTGTAACTAGATCGTTTGGATATTTTAACCAAAAAAATGGTATTTCTGTAGTCCCTGATTTTTACAAATTTAAAATTCCTAAAGATGAAAAAATTATAGGTGCATTATTTTCAAATTTTCCAGAAAGAAATGAAAATGGTCATAAAGTCCCATCTATACTAAAATGCTCTAATATATCTAGATTCATTCCACATATTTCAGGATTATCAAATAAAGAAATCAAACAATTTATTCATGATAGTATTGATTCAAATTTTGAAAAATGTAAATTAAAAGAATCATATTTATGTAGAAATCTTAGTGTAAATTTTATGATTTAATTAGTTATGCAGAACAAGTCTCACAATTACTATTTTCTTTAGGAACAACAGTTGTTGAAACTGTAATTTTAATAGCTTCTGATGATGGTTTTGTTCGTAGATAATACATACCTGTTTTTAATCCATTTTTCCAAGCCCAAAAATGCGAAGACCCTAATCTTTGATAATCTGGTTCAGCCATAAATATATTCATAGATTGTGTTTGATCAACAAATGGTCCTCTAGAAGCAGCTCCTTTAAGAACCCATACTTGTTTAATTTCCCAAATTGTTTTATAAAGTTCTTTAAAAACATCAGGTACATCTAGATTTTGAATTGAACCATTATCAGCAATAATTTTATCTTTTAATTCAGTATTCCATAATCCTACTTTATTTAAATCACTCACAAGATATTTATTAACCATAACAAAGTCTCCAGCTTGAGTATTTCTAGTATAAATATTATTAGTAAAGAATTCAAAACATTCATTATTTCCTAGTATTTGGCTTGTTGATGCAGTTGGCATTAATGAAGTTAATAAACTATTTCTTGTTCCATATTTAATAACATTTTTCTTTAATAAATTCCATTTTTCTTCATATAATGTTTTAACAGACCATAGATCAAATTGAAATATTCCTTTTGAAAATTGTGATCCATCAAAAGAACTATATGCTCCAATAGTAGTTGATTCTGGATTTTTATTTAATTCATATTTATTTGGTTTAAGAATATGATATAGTTTATTCATTTCTTCATTTTCTAAAATTAAATTTTTATCATAAAATTCAGGATGATCAAAATTATATTTTATTAATTTAACCATTAATTCATATCTAGACTTTGCTAAATCATTTGATGCTGTCATTGAAGCCAAATATATAGTTTCCATAACTTTAGAATTAAATTCTAAACATTCTTCTGAGTCATATGGAATTTTCAATAGTACAATTGCATCGGCTAATCCTTGAATTCCTAATCCAATTGGACGATGTTTCATATTAGATAATTTAGTTTGCGGAACTGGATAATAATTTACATCAATAACACTATTTAAATTTAGAGTTGAATTATATGCAACATCATATAATTTATTATAATCAAAAGTTCCTTTAGTATATTTATAAAAATCATTCCATCCACCAATTAAAGTCCAATTTTTATTATCATTAATAACAAATATTTGAGGCCATGTAAATTTATTAACTTTTAAAATTTGTTTTAATTCATCAATTGATGATCTTTCTTCATATTCTATTTTTAAATTAGTCATATATTTTTTAGCATATTCGCAAAATTTACATCCTTCTTTAGAATATATAATCCATTTTTCATTTAAATTATTATATGGTTTTACAAATTGTTTAAGTGCAATAGATGCGAGATTGCAGACAGCATATTCTTCATGATTAGAAAATTCTGTAATTTCACAACATAAATTAGATGATTTAATTGTCCCTAAATTATTTTGATTACATTTTTTATTAATAGTATCTTTGAATGCAATATATGGCATACCAGTTTCAATTTGAGATTCCATAATATGTAACCATAATTCTCTAGCTTTTAATACTTTCCTATATTTTTTTTGTTCAACATAACTCCAATATAATTTTTCATAATCATCGCCAATAACATCAGTTAAACCTGGACATTCATCATCACTTAATAAATACCAATCACTATCTATTTCAACTTGTTTCATAAATAGATCACTAATCCATAATGCTAAAAATAAATCACGAGCTCTTTTATTTTCTTCTCCAAAATTTTTACGTAATTCAAGAAAGTCTTCAATATCAGGATGATGTGGTTCCAAATAGATTGCAATTGATCCGGGTCTTTTACCTCCTTGATCAATCCACCTTGCAATATCATTAAATACTTTAAGAAATGGGACTAATCCATTTGATCTTCCTCCAGTACTTTTAATAATACTATTTTTCCCACGAATATTAGAAACATGAAGACCAATACCTCCAGCCCATTTAGAAATTTGTGCACACGAATTCCATGTTACAGTAATATCAGTTAGATCATCATTTGTTCCTAATAAGAAACAACTAGATAATTGCATACTTTTATTTGCAGAATTAAATAATGTTGGAGTTGCATGTGTATAATAACCTTGGGACATAAAATCATATGTTTTTTTAATTTCTTGTAAATCTATTTCATAATTATTAAAATGTAGTGTAATAGCAACTCTCATAAACATATCTTGAGGTCTTTCAATTATATTATCTTTAATTTTTAATAAATATGCTTTTTCTAAAGTTTTATAACCAAAATAATCATACATATAATCTCTGCTATAATCCATCATTTTATCAAATTCATCTTGATATTTTATAACAACATTTAACCAATCTTCATTCATATTATTATTTTCTTTTGAAAGTTGAATCATTTTAGATGAGAAAGAATCTGATGTTTTCTTATGTAAATTTGAAATTAAAATATGACCACCTAAATATCCATATGATGGATGTGTAGTTGATAAATTTACACAAATTCTAGCGGATTCAATATCAAGTTCTTCAGTTGTAATTCCTGGATATAAACTGGCAACTACTTTTTGAGCTACAAGAACAGGATCTAAATATTCTTTATCATTAATAATTAGTTTCTTAATTCTATCAGTGATTTTATCAAAGTGTACATTTTGGGTTTGTCCATTTCGTTTAGTAACATATAGCATTATAAATATATAGTATTTATTTAATATATATTTATATCAATTTTATTTTTTAATAGAATATATAATAATTTTACACTAAACTTAATTATGAAATTAGTTTTGATTATAATAAAAAATCAAATTATTTCTATTTTATTTTAATGATAAAAACAGCAATTATTAAAAAATATCTAAAAGAATTACCTAAAAATTATTTAACATTTGATATAAAATATACTAAAAAAGAATTAGATTATTTAGATAATTTTAATATTATAAAAGAATCTACATTTGATCATTATGGGAATATTGATAATTTAGATGATACAAAATTAAATGATTTTTTAACTAAAATTGGAACTAATGAAAATATTAGTATTCTAAATAAAATAATTCATAAATTAGGAAAGAAAGTAACAAAAGCTTTTGAAACTAAATATTGTTGGTTGACTATTCGTGTTACATTACCTTCTTATAGATTTGATATTCCAAGATGGCATAAAGATGGAAGATTTTTTAAATCTGATAGAGAACAATTAAAATTTTTAACAGTTCTAAAAGGACCCGGAACATTGTTCATCAAAAAATCAAATAAAGTAAATGAAATTTATAATAAATACAGAGAAAAGAAATTTAATGAATATAATAAACTGAAAGAAAAAACTATATTAAATCAAGAAATAGAAACTAAATATAAAAAAATATTTGCAAAGGAATTTTCGCAAAAAAAATATAAACATAATCAACTTGGATCAAAAAAAGGTCTTATATTTTTAACGGGCTCTAATAAAAATAATTTAAAATATGGTTTACTACATTCTGAACCTAATATTGATACACCTAGATTTTTCATTTCAATAGTTCCAGGATCAGAAACTGAAATATTAGAATTAGAAAATAGACCACCAATTAGAACAAACATATTATGGAAAGATAAAATAAAATATTGGAAAAATGGTGAATATCAAGTTTATTCTGGAAGTATTAAAAAAAGATTTTTCTTTGAAACATATCCATGTGATAAAAACATGACTAATAAATATAAAGAAAAATTTATAGAAAATGATAAATTAGAAGAATTTAAACATCAAGATTTTTCATCATTTAATGATCAAATTAAAAAATCAAATAATGAATATGCTATAGCATTTAATAATTTATCAAATGATGCACGATTAATAATACCAATCCCTCAAAAAGATAAAGATTTTACAACAATGAAAGATTTTTGCGATAATGCATCTATTAAACAACAAAAAGAATTTTGGAAGATAGTTGCTATTGAAATTGAATATATGTTAGGAACAAATGATAAAATATATATTAGTTCACATGGATTAGGAGTACCTTATTTTCATTTAAGATTAGATAAAAAACCAAAATATTATAATAGTAAAGAATATATAATATAATATTATTATTATTTTTCAAAATATAGTAAAAATTAATTTTAATTATGAATTTAAATTAATTGTTATTTTTTATTCTAATACAATTTATATGGAATTAACTGAAATAAATCATAATGGTAAATTATTTGCATTATCAGATATTCATGGTGATTTACATAGTTTTATAATATGCTTAAGAGATTGTGCTAAAGTAATAAAAAAAAACATAGAATTAGATATTGAACAAAATTTAAATATAGATATATCTGAATCAGATAATAATTATGATGAATCATTAGGATATAGTTGGTGTGGTGAAAATTCATATGTTGTTATTTGCGGTGATATTATAGATCCAAGTCGTTCCAATGGTTGTATTAATGAAGATAGTAAAATATGTGGAGAATACCCTCAAATAGAAATAAAATTAATAAGATTTATAAATAATATTAATAAACAAGCAAAAAATAAAAGTGGGAGAATTATTAAATTATTAGGAAATCATGAATTATCTAGTATTTTAGGTTATCAATTAGATAATGTTTATGATTCAGATTTATTTATTAAAAATTATTATAGAGGTTTTAAAAGAAATGATGTTTTTAATGTAGGTAATGAAGGATTTAATTTATTAATAGAAGATAAATGTTATATTTTAATTAAAATTAATAATTCTATATTTGTTCATGGTCAATTACCAAAACAAAATATTATAGAAATAAATGATATCAATAAATTTATAAACAATTCAAAACATAGTTTAGAAGAATGGCGAAATAAATTATTAATTTATAGTCAAGGGTTTGGATTATTATGGGATAGAGAATGGAGTGATTATAAATTAATAAATAATAGATATAATAAAAATAATGAAATATGTGAAAGTATTAAAAAAGATTTAATTAATTTTATGAATTCAAATGATATTGAAAAATTAAGAGTTGTTTTAGGACATTGTCCTCAAAATTCATCATCTACAAAAGATTTAATTAATACAACAATGACATTTAAAATGGAACAAGATGATATTAGTAAAACATATTCAAGTAAAGAATATTATACAGGTAAAATAACAGATTCTGATCAGGATACTATATTTGGAATAACAATGCAATGTCCTAAACCTAAAATAAAAGATTATACTGATTTTTATGTTTATCATATAGATATAAGTTCATCAAGAGGTTTTGATAAATTTAATTATTATGAAATAATATCTAGTAGTAGTGAAAGCGAATCAATAAATAATGAAAATAGATATTTATATAGTAAAACCCCGCAAGTTTTATGTATTGAAATAATTGATAATTTAGATTTTGTAACTATTATAAAATCTAAAATGAAAAATACAAGGAAAGAATTAAAAAGACCTAATTATGAAAAAATGATTAAGAACTTTACAAGTTTAAAATTAGATAGTGGTAATTATGATAAAAAATATAAAAAATATAAAGATAAATATATAAAACTTAAAAAAAATATGGGTGTATAATTATAATATTTTTTTCATTCATTAAATAATACTGGTTCTTTATTTTCCAATCTAATATAATGTTTGTAAAAATAAAACTAAAAAAAAATATAGGTGTATAATTATAATATTTTTTATAATTTACAATAATAGTAATAAATTGGAATAGTTTATTTTCATATTTAAGCATATATAATTTAATACTAAAAAACACTTAAATGTCTCTTTCAATGATTAATTTTATTTTAGATATATCATTATTATATTTTTTTGATAAGTAATTAAAATATAGTTTAGTCCATAATTCTCCAGCATTTATAATTTCATCATATTTCATATCTGGATTTTTCTCTATTTGTTTTAATGTTGTATACTGTGAAAATAATAAATAGAACTTGAAAGAATAAAATCCTTCAGCAGTTAAATTTTCACCTGCACTAATCATTTTTTTAATTTTCTTTAATAATTTATTTTCTAAACTTTTAATAATTTTATTCCTATCTTTTGATTTAATAATTTTATTATATAACTGATGATTTACTGATATACTACTACCTATTTGATTTAATTTTAATATTAAATATCTTTTATAATTCATATATTAAGATAGAATTTATTAAATTAAAAAAACTTTAAAAATTATTATAAAAATAAAATCAATAGACCTATAATTTATACTCTTTCTTTTATTAAAATTTCTTGACTTTCGTTTAATTTGTATAATACATTAACTTGTTCGCCATTTATAAAAACAGCAGGTTTATTACCTGGTGTAAATTTTTTAATCTTTCCAGTATAAAGTAATTCTATGATTAAATATCCTAAATAAGAACCTTCCTTAATTTTTAATCCTAATTTAATTTGATCACCATTTATTTTTTCAATAGTGATTGGTATATTAATATCTATTAGATTTTTATTACATTTTTTTGGCACGCCTCCAACAAGTTCTACATATTTTATTTTATATTTTAAATATTTTTCATATTCCTTCATTTATATATATTAGGTATTATTCTTTTCATAATAGGAATATATCTTCTAAATTATATTTTTCAAAGTCCCATTTGATGTAATTTAGCTTGAAGAGCACTAGTAGCATTTCTGATTATACTTGTTTTTTGTTTCAGTTCAGTGTTTGTATTAGTTAAAAACTTCATATCAGTATTTGTTGTCATGGCAATAGAAACACCTTGGTCACATAATACATGCCATTGTTCAATGGTTATAACTGCTTTATTAATAATATTTTTATCTGCGTCTGAACTAAATTTGCATCAGGATTAACAAAATTATTTATATAATTTAATGAACAATTAACTTCATCCATTACATCTACTAATATATCTTTCGTATCATGCGCTGTTTTTGGAATTTTAATTTCGGATGTTACTAATATTGTTTCTTTAAATTTTCCAAAAACTTCAGATAAATTATATATTTTCTTTAATGCATTTAACACTGCTTGTAAGAAAGCAGTATCATCTATAATATTAACACTTTGTAACTTTTTGGTGAAAGTAATAAATAATGCACTTAGATCATCTGCAGCTTTACCAAAATCATTAAATCCATCAACATCTATATCTAATTGCATTTGCAATTTGTGATGCTGCTTGAAATAATGCAGCATAATCATCAATTGATCCTTTACCATGAAAATCCTCACATTTAATTTGAGTAGCAAAGTGTCTAATTTCACTAACTATATTATCATTTGCAGTTATAATATTATCATCATATTCATATTCAACATTTTCATTAATTTGAGGTACATGAATTAATGAATCGGTTGTTGTAAAATTTGAATGAGTTGTAACACTTACGTCTGGAATAGATGTTTGATTATTAGTAGCTTGAAAACCGTCACCATTAATAGTTTCATTAATATAAACAACTGGTAAAGTTGTATTAGAACTATTTGATGAATTTGTATTATTTGAAGAGGTTGTATTTGAATCAGAATTATTGGAAGAGTTGGTATTAGAAGTATTATTTAAAGAGTGTGAATTGGTATTAGAACTATTGGAAGAGTGTATATTAGTATCAGAACTATTAGACGAGTTTGTATTAGTGTGAGAACTATCAGAATTATTCTCAGAATTATTCATTATATAAACTAGATATTTTTTTAAAAAAATCTATATATTTTATTTTAAATATATTTAATAAGGAATTATTTCTATTTCATATGATTAAATATAATTTATTCTTAATGGAATATTTTTATTAAATTTTGAATATTTGCCTAAATTCTTAGTAAAATTTGATTCAGTACCTAATCCTAACCAACCAAAAATATCATTAGTAAACATTCTACTTATCATTCTATATGGTGCATCATGAGATGCATCATCATCATTAGGTGTAAATGCATAAGCATATGATGGTGTCATACCATCACATAATGGTTCATATATTTGACATGTAGTTTGAGCAGAAATTAATGGTATTGATATAAAAAAATTAATAAATATTAATTTAAAATCTTTTGAATAATTAAATTTAATATCAATTTTACCACTATGTAAATCATCTATAAATTTACGATTAATTATAATATATTTAACAGATATGGGAACAGGAGTTTTAACTTCCCATAATCTACCAAGAAAATCACCTTTTTGATTTGTATGAAGAGTAAAATTAGTTACATTTAATTGCCAATTTTTATTTAATGGAGTATGTGAATTTATTTGAGGTGTTATATATTCATTATCTTGAATAAATAAATTAAATTTATGTTCTGAATTACTTTTAGATGAAAAATCAGCAATCGAATCTATTTTACTTTTAAATATTTCCATAAATTTCATTTTACATATATCAATTACTTCTAACCAAAGTTCTTTTGATTCACCACCTATCATATTTTTACTTAAACTTAAATATTTTTTTTTATAAATTAAATATTTTTCCTTAAAAATATCATTTTTTATAGAATTATTAAACATTATAATATTTTAGAAATTAATTTATTAAAAATCATTAGTCAAATTAAAAACATTATTTCTTGATTTATTTAAAACAGATGCATTCTGATATTGAGTTGGTCTTGATTCAAAAAAGTTTGTTTTACCTTCTACACTCATACTTTCCATAAAATCAAATGGATTCTTTACATTAAATATCTTACTGTATCCTAAATCAGTTAGTAACCTATCAGCAATAAATTTAATATAAGTTGTCATTAAATCAGAATTCATTCCAATCATTGCACATGGGAGACTTTCACAAATAAATTACATTTAAAATTACAAGAGTTATACATTTGTATCTATTTAGTTTGGGTGTCACACACCCCAATAAAAAAAATATATAAAAATTTTTTCTGACTTATATTAGATACTATATGATTAATAAAGATAGTGTTTTTATTAGTTTATTAAAAAAACATACAAATATTGATACTAAATTTATCAATACTTTTTTTAAAAAATTTAAAATTGGAGGAGAATTAGATTTTGATATTAAAGATAAAAGTGTTGCTGATTATCTAAATATTACATTAGATAATGTTAGAAGAAGATTACAAAATAAATATTCTAAAACAAAAAAATTTATTGAAAATGTTGATTATATGAAAATTAAATCAGGGAAAACAACAGGTGTATCATATATGATTAATTATCAATGTTTTGAAAAACTTGCTATGAGTGGAGAAACACAACAGTCTGAAATAGTAAGATTATATTTTATTAAATTAAGAGAATTTATTGTTGAAAATCAAAAAATGATATTTCAAGCTATAGAAAATAAAGATGATCTTAATAAATATAAAGGTTATGAATCTATATATTTTTTTGCATCTGATGAAAGAAAACCTAACATATTTAAAGTTGGAAGAACACAAGATATTGTTCAACGATTAAGAAATTATAATGTTGGTAGAATTAAAGAAGTAGATTTAAAATATTTTGCATTAGTTAAAAATAATTTTTTAATAGAAAAATGTATTGGATTTAAATTAGAAAGTCAAAGATATATTCCGGGTAGAGAAATATTTAAGGTTGATCCTAAAAAATTAAAAAAAGTAATAAATGAATGTTATTGCAAATATGTGTCAAAACAACAAAATGAAGAATTATACAAAGAAATATCTGATTTATTAGGTCTGTATGCTTATACTAAAGATAAGATTAATATAAAACCTTTTGTAATTATAAATTAAAAATCATTAGTTAATGTAAAAACATTATTTCTTGATTTATTTAAAACAGATGCATTCTGATATTGAGTTGGTCTTGATTCAAAAAAGTTTGTTTTACCTTCTACACTCATACTTTCCATAAAATCAAATGGATTCTTTACATTAAATATCTTACTGTATCCTAAATCAGTTAGTAATCTATCAGCAACAAATTTAATATAAGTTGTCATTAAATCAGAATTCATTCCAATCATTGCACATGGGAGACTTTCACAAATAAATTTACATTCAATATCAACAGCATCTTTAAACATGTTATGTACTTTAAATTCTTCAATCTTATTAGTTAACATTGAATATAATAGAATAGCAAAATTAGTGTGCATTCCTTCATCTCTGGAAATTAATTCATTTGATTTGCACAATCCAGGCATAATATTTCGTTTCTTCAACCAGAAAATAGAACAAAAACTACCTGAAAAAAATACTCCTTCTACAATAGCAAAAGCAATCAGCCTCATTGCAAATGATTCAGTTGATTCAATCCACTTCATAGCCCAGTTAGCTTTCTCAGCGATACATGGAAATTCTTTTACAGCATTAAATAATTTATTTTTCTCTTCAATATCTTTAATAATATTATCAATTTGTAGAGAATATGTTTCAGAATGTACATTTTCCATCATTTTCTGAAAATCATATGTAACAATTGCTTCTCTAATTTTAACATCATTAGAAAATCTTTCACCTAAATTAATATTTACAATTGTATCAGATGATGAGAAAAAAGCCAAAATCATTTTTATGAAATGTTGTTCATTTGCATTTAATTGAATAAAATGATCATAATCTTTTGAAAAATCAATTTCTTCAGCAGTCCAAAAAGCTGCCTGTTGTTTTTTATATGCAGACCAAATAGATTCATTCTTAATTGGGTAAATTGTTAAACGTTCATTTTCAGGATTTAGTAAATATTCTGTATTATAAATCATTAATTATATTAATATATAGAATAATTTAAATTTAAATCAATTTTTTATTATCAAAAATATTAAATAATATTTTAATAATAAATAAAAATGGGATTAATCAAGCGGTACGGCATCGACTAAAATGTTGCTTTCGTCTCCGTTGCCAAAGACTAAACGTCCCGTCATAAATGATTCCCACACACGATTATCCGATGCATCTAGGACTGTCTTCTGTTCAGGTGTCAATGATTCCACTGACATTGGAGGTGCGTAATGTACCTCCTTCCGAATCAGTCCACAGCCTTTTCCGTCGTCGTTAAAAACAATCTTGCCAGTCCTGTACAATTCTCGAGCTGCTTCAGACAAAGTATCAAGTACCTCCTTCTGAGCAGGGGTCGTCATCTAAGCCCAGGCTATTAAAATGTGTAAAAAAATAAATTTAATTACAACTAATTAATACTTTTTTTTTAAATTTTTTTATCAAAAAAAAATATTTAAATATTTTATTTTATAGTATATATTATATGGATAATTACGAGAATAAATATCTTAAATATAAATTAAAATATAATCATTTAAAAAATCTACTTGGAGGAAAACCTTCTAATATTCAAGCTCACATGATCAAAATTATTGAAAAGTTTGATCCAGATAGTGCAAGAGTTTATCGTGAAAGATTAAGCCATATTGAAACAGCAAGTATTGATAAAAAAGAGGATGTTTTATATCAATTATTTAAGCAAACAACTCAGAAATTTGATGAGAATGATAAAAGTCTAGCAGGACTTTTTAAAAATTATTTAGATAAAAGAATGAATGATTTACAAATAATTGAAAATTTTACTGAAAGACTAAAATCTTTACTAACACCTGAACAAAAGGAAGAGTCTGAACGTTTTAAAAGAGGTGATTATGAATCAATGTCTCATGAATCTTTTGCAAAATCAATTGAAGCAATGGGAAAAGTGTTTTCAAAGTTAGATGGACATGTATGCGCATACTGTAAACATAGGGATCATCGTTTGCCAAGTTGTGCATGTAAATCAGTATTTTACTGTTCAAAAGAACATCAAAAAGCAGATTGGCCAAATCATAAAGAAAATTGCATGGTTTTCCTTAAAAAACAATATTTAAAAGAATTAGAAAAAACAAATAGTACAGCTCCAACTACATTAATAAAAATTAATTCATTATTTGTAAAACTATTTGAACAATATTCAGATCTATTAACAAGTGAAGAAAATGTAACTTTATTAGCAATTTTAGGTAAACCATTAGGACTTGGTATGGCATCTAATTCACAAAAATTAAGAAATATTTATGATTCTACCATAGATAGAATGAAAGATCCAATGGCAAAAATTATATTTATTGAAGAGTTCTATAATTCTTTAATACATAGGATACTAACTGTACAAGATTTAGAACCAAGTGCATAATTTATAAAAAAATAATTCAATATTTTTGCCTTTTTACTTGATATGCATCATTTATTAAACTTTCAAATTCATCATCATCTATTTCAATTTCTTTACCTTTAATATCAGATTCATTTATAAGTGTATCGGTTGATAAATTTAAAACAGGAAATACACTTGTAAATTGATGTACTTTAATAGTCCTTTGTGATTTTAAAAAAGTATTATTAATTAATTTTCTATTTGTATTTTTTATTGTATCACTAATTTCTAATTTAGCTCTATTCAATAAATCATATTTTCCAGATTGACCAAGAATAATAGTCCCATTTTTATCATTCATAATTTTTAATACAGTTAACCTCATTGCAGTATCGTGGGGATAAATATAAATATCATTTACATTTACTTTTTCCGAACTAGTAACTTGATAGGCTTCAATATGTGTAGTTTGAGGTTTAGTAGTATATATCATACCACCACCTGTAATATTTAAATATACACCTGCAGGGAACATTTTCCTGAGATGATATTTTTTTAAAATAGTAAATAAAAATTAATATTATATTTTTTTTTCAATTTTTTATATTATAATAAAATATTTAATAATATAAAATAAACAAATTTATGAACTTCCAACTAGATGAAATAGTTCTAGGATTGGTACTTCCAAATGTGTTGATTCTTTCAACCACATAGCCATATTTTCTTCCATTCTTTTCTTTACTTCTTCTGATAGTTCTTCATACAATAAAATATTTAGTACTTCATCAAGATTTATTTCATCATCTTCAGAAGAGCCAGACGAGTTTAATAAACTTGATGATGTGGAAGAACTTGATGAAGTGGATAATGAAATTGTTGATATTTTACAACATTTAAAACTATCTGGATGATTTTTAGCATCAGCATCAGATTTCCGTTTTCCTAAGTAATCGGACTTTATTGAATTTGTAATAGTGAGTGATGACATCTATTATGTCTATTAATGATTGAGTAATTATTAATATAAAAAAAAATTAATTAAACTTATTTTTTCAATTTTTTTATAAAAATTATATAAAAAAATATATTTACTCTAATAATATGCAGCATCAAGATTGGGAAACCGTTATTGTAAAAGGAAATGTTAATAATACAAATAAATCAACTAAAAAATTAATAACAACGCCAGGTAATAAGCAAGGAACTGTTATTACTATTAAGAAAGAATATGATCCTGATCACCCAAATGCAGAACCTGAAATCCGTGCTGTTTTAATTGATAAAGAATTTTCCAAAAAGATGATACAAGCACGTATTACAAAGAATCTTTCACAAGTGCAATTAGCTCGTTTATGTATGCTTGATGTTAAAATTATTAATGAATATGAAAAAGGCGGGTGTGCGCGTAATGGATCTTATATTACCAAAATTAAAAAAGTTTTAGGTAATTTTTAATTTAAATTATCACATTTTATAATATTATTTCTTATTCTAAATAGTTCACAATCTATCGCAACTTCTTTTAATGCATTTTCAAATATTTTTATTATTTTATGCTTTTTTTTAGCTAAAGTCCAAATATATTCATCTACTGAATTTTTCAATGTTTTATGTCTTGCTAAATATAAATAAACATTTACATATCTTTGATCTTCTGGTAAATCTTTATGAGAACAAAATCTAATTGCACGACCAATAATTTGTTTTATTCTAGATAAATTCCAATGAGGTTCCATCACATGGACTTGTTTCACTCTAAATAAACTAATTCCTTCTTTAGTACTTGGTGATCCTAATAATATTTTTATTAAATTTCCATTTTGATTTTCTTTTTGATTAAAAAATAATTTTATTTTTTCTCTTTTACCTAAACTTTCATCACCAGAATAAACAGCAAATCTTTTTTCACCTAAACCATGTTTTTCAAAATTTTTAAATCCTTTATGTTGTAAATAAATTATAAAAGATTTTAAACCACCATAATCTAAAAAAGTAGAATATACAAATGTTGGACCATCAGAATTTAAAATATTTTCTAAAATTTTAAAGAATTTTATAGAATATTCTTTCATATTATTTAATCCTTCATCAAGAGACATAAATCCTTCTTCTCCAGATAATCCATTAGGAAATGCTATATTTGATACTATTCTTGAACCTAATAAAAATGTTTTTGGAAATGTCATACTAGCTTTAAAAGTTTTCCTTATTTTATTTTCTTTTTTTCTAGCTTCATTATAAATTTGTAATTGATAATCACTCATTTCACATGATATCAATTTAAAAATTCTTTTAGGATATGATATTGGTAAATCTCCACTATAATAGGATATTAAATTCTTAGCCATTTTTTTAAATAAATCAATATTTCGTACTTCAAAATATTTACCAAATCTTGTTAAAAATGTACCTTCAAAATCATCACCTATTGGAAATAAAGTTTTAGGTCTTAATAAATTTAAGGTTAATGCAATCTCCATAGGATTATCAAACATTGGTGTTGCACTTAATAAAAATATTTTTGAGTTTAAAACTTTTACATTTATTAAATCTAATAAATTTTTATAGAATGTTCCACTTATTGATACCATATTTTGGACTTCATCAATAATTAGAATGCTATTTTCAAGATTTAATAAACCTTTACTTATTTCTTTTACAAAAATATGGTAAGAATATATAGTATAAAATTTATTTATTAATTCATTAGTTACATAAATATTATCACCTGGACATGAACTTTTTAATTCATTCATAAAATTGCCTATTAATGAAGCTGGTAATACAACTATAATTTTCATTTCATTCTTAAATTTTTCTGCAATATTAATTGCAGTACATGTTTTCCCGGAACCAATTTCATGATAAATTAATAAACTATTAACATCTTTATTATCATATAAATATTCTGCTAAAAATTCTTGTTGTGGTAATAATTTAAATTTATCATCTTTTGGAAAACAAATATCTTCCATGGTCTGTGGAATATATTTGATTTCATATTTTTTATATTTTTCCATTATAATTTATTTATAAAATAAATTTATTAAATATTTTTATAATTATAATATAATATCTTAACTGATTTAAAAATAATAAAAATTGAAATATTAATTGTTTAATTATTCCTAATTTTTTTAAACTTTTACAATTCCAGTTACCAATGGCTGCATTAGCGACAGGGTCAGCGACTGGGTCAGCGAATAGGCCTTCACGGGCCTCTATGGCGACTTGTGGGATGGGGACTCGAGGGAAAGCCACCTTTTGTGGCTTCAGTGGAGGCTCCGGAGGGGGTAGGTTCATCGACGAAACAGTGGTGAACATAGGGCACTCCGCCCTCCATAAAGCCTCCGCAAGCAAGCATCGCGTGTTCATAACGCCTGAAGAGGCGGAAGCTCGTAAGGAACAGGAGAAGAAGAAGAAGAATAGTGAGCTCTCTCAGGAGATAAAGGACCTTCAAAAGCATGTCCTCACAACGTTCCTCTCACTAAACACGGGGAAACCTGGAAGCTTCAACGCCAACAACGAAAGCGTGCTTTGGATTAACTCTACGTTTACGAAGGTGTGGCTTAATAATCCCCCGAGTAATACAAGGCGGATAATAAGTAAGGAGTTTACTCCGGCAAAGATCGAAGAGAAATATCGAAAGCTTGTGGGGGTTGTAGAGCCTTAAATTTCTTCTGGTATTAATTATTGTTTATTATTAAATTTATTTAAAATAACAATCAACATAATCATAATTTTGTTATTATTATTTTTTAAACTAATAAATAGCAATATTTCATTTATATATAAATATTCCTATCATTAAGAATAATTTTAACATTACATTATTTGATAAGAATGAAATATTCAATAATAAAAGATGTTTTAAATGGTAATTTTCATAAAGAATATTTAATCACGATGTATAATTTAAAATTAAATTATATAATATAATAATGAAATTAAAATAAATTATTAATTCTAATAAAAATTTAATTACTGTTAAGATTAAACCTGAAAATATTAAAAATGATGATTATCAAGTTATTGAAATTTATCAGTTACAAAAATATTATGATATAAATATTTTTAAAAATATTTTTAGTAAACCTTTACAAAGAGCAATACATTTATCAGTTGTAAATTGCTACTTGTAAATAATCAAATTAATAATGATATTTTTAGACAACAAGTAATTTATTAAATCAACCAGGTATTGCTATAAATCATTTATTATATGATTATCCAACAATGTTTAAAGAACCCATGAAGTGTAGATTATTAGATACAACTGGCAAAGTTTTGTTAATAAGTGATTATAAAATTCATATAAATATAAAATTATAATATTTATTTTGGGTAATACAAAAAATAATAGATAATTCATTAAAATTTGATTTATTTTCACATTTTAAGATACATTTAGATTTCTGGAATTATAAAATATTAAAGAAAAAATCACCAAATATTGTTTTTTATTCTTATAAAGATGAAAATCCTGAAATAACTATGATATGTTTTAAAAATTTAGTCAAATTATTATTAGAATTATTTCCAGATAAATTAAATATATCATCAAAAAAATTTTCAAGATTTACGTTCAAGTTAAATAATAATATATATTTATGTATAGGTGATGCAACTAATAAAATAAATAAAAGATAATAATCAATATAATAAATATAAAAAAATAATTAAAAAATTATCTTATTATGACTTATATGATGAAAATACTAATTATTTAGTTAAAAGGAATAATAATAGTATTAATCAAATTTTTAATGATATTGGATTTCCTAAACCTATTAAAATATAAAAAAATAAATTATATATTTATATATAATACATGATTAATGATAAAAAATATCATTTAAAATATTTAAAATATAAGGAAAAATATATAAAATTAAAAAATCAATTAGGTGGTAAAGTTCCAGTTTATCAAGCTGAAGGTATAGATCATGAAAATTATTTACCATACAATTATTATAATATTGTTATAAATGATAGAATAATATCAGAAAAAAATACTGAAAAAAAATATATAACATTTGATTGTGATTTTAACTTGATTGAATATGATATTACAAATCTCAAGGAAGACATTAATTTAGATAATATTTATTGTTTTTCAAATGATTTAATAATTATTAATGATGACAATAAATTTCCATTTCATGCATGTTATCTAGATAAATTACATAATTATAAATTCTTTATACCTATATATGATTTTTGTGAAAGAAATATTAAAATAGAAGATAATAAATTATTAAATTTATTTAATATATTTAAATCGGATGTAGTAGCTATAGACGATGATGAGGAGGATGATGATGAGGATGATGAAGAAGTATTACTTTGGCGTAGAATTGGTATTGATAGAATTGAAGTTTCAAAAAAATATAATTTATTTAATAAATATATTTATATTAACAAATTAAGAGAATTACTTGAAATATTATATGATGACAATATTATCAAAAAAGAAAATTTTGATATAGTTTCACACCATAAAATTAAAGATATAATTAAATATATTAGAAATAGTGATGATGAAATTAATGATATGAAATTAAAATTAATTGAAGAAAATAAAAAATTAATAAAAGATATAGAAGAAATGTCACAAATAATGAAACAAACTAAAGATATTGAATGTAAAAAAATGTACGCAGATGAATTCACTATAAAAAAAAGGAAAAATAAAGAAAATGATAGATTAAATAATTTATTTAATGATTTACTAAAAAACAAACAAATATTTATTCAATTCTATTATTTTTATGATAAAATTTTTAAAATATTTGATGATAATTTAACATTTTTTATTAATTTTAATGATATGATGTATTTATATAAGGAATATAGTAATTATAATTATAATGAATTAGTACCATTTAATTATTCAAAATCAAAATCTATAGAAGTTGACTATTATGGACCTAATGAAATTGATCGCTATTTTAAAAATGAAATGTTAGATATTATTTATTTTATACAAAGTATTAATGAAATTGATAAAATTGATGTAAAATCATTATATTTAAATATAAAATTAAGTCATATATTTATTAGTAATTATATTCATAGTCGTTTATTTAAACCAATATTGACTGAAAGCTTAAAACCATATATGTTTAATGGTATAAATATTACAAATTTATTAGAAAATTTATTTAATACAAAGAAATTAATATATAATGATGAACCAGATTTTTATAAGGATTTAATTAAACAAGTGAATCCTATTTTTATAAATTCAGAGCATCTTTTTAAATATGTTAGAGATGGTATAACAAAAAATTCATATAATAATTGTTTTGAAAATGTAATATATATTTTTACTAAAATAATGTGTTTTAATCCTTTATCCAGAAAATATGATCCTGAATTATTACCAAATGCAATATCAGAAATTAAACATTTAATAATAAAAATAAATCAGAAAGATAATGATAAAAGAGTAGATGAATTTTCACAAATAATGTTAGATTTTATTAATAATACTTTTCCTGATCCTAGTAATTATTTTTCAAGAGTTGATTATGAGTTAGACATTAATTATGATCAATTTTCTTTTTTAATAAATAAATTACTTGGAATAGATATTTCAACAATTAATATTGAAAAAAGTGAACATTATAACTATGTGATCACTATAAATGACTCAAAATTTAAATTATATTTAAAGAAAGGTTATCATGGTGAAATAAAATTAATTAATTTAGTTCCAAGATTTACTAAGAAATATCAGTATAATCAAATAGTATTAATATGTGATGATAATTTTACTTTTTTAAAAATATTAAGAAATATACCATGTTATTTCATAATAAATAATGTTTTCATTGGAACAATTATTAAAATATTTAATTATGAAGAAAAAATTAATTATATTGGTGAAAATCGTAATAATATAATTATGTTAACAAGTAGTCAGAGTATACTTTTGTATTTATCATTTGATAAATTAATTAAAAATAAATTTAATCCAAATTATATTGATGAAAATGGTAATTCTATCTTAAATATATTAATAAATAGAATGGATGTAGTCAATGTTTACGAAATTATTAAATTAGGTGCTAATATAAATTATATAAATAATGATTTATCTCTTTTAAATTTAGCAATAATAAAAAGATCTGCAGCTATTTCTAAAATTTTAATTGAAGAAGGTATTGATCTTAATTATATTGATAAAAATTGTAATTTACTTTTATATTCAGCTCTAATAAATTGTATACAAAATAAAATGGAAGATGTTGCAGAGATTTTAATTAGGAAAGGAATAGATTGTAATTTTATAAATAATGAAGGTGATTCTTTATTATATTTATCAATATTTAATAATACTTCAAAAATTGCAGAAAACTTAATTAAACTAGGTGCTAATATAAATTTTATAAATAGTAAATGTAATTCATTATTAAAATTAGCAATAGAAAAAGAAAATAGAGTTATAGCTAAAATATTAATTAATAATGGTATTGATTTAAAAATTATTAATAATGAAGGTATCTCATTTTTAAATTTAGCTATAAATTATAAAATGCTTGGAATTGCTTTATTATTAATTAATAAAGGTTGTGATGTGAATTATATTGATATTAATTGTGACTCGCCTTTATATCTTGCAGTAAAGGGATGTACTGATCTATTTTGTCCTTCAGAAATGAGAGATGTTGTTTCTTTATTAATTGAAAAAGGTGCTAATATTAACTTTATAAATAATGAGGGCAATTCACTATTACATTTTATAATAAATGAAGAGATATCAGATATTGCTGAATTATTAATTGACAAAGGTGCAGATCCTAACTTTATAGATAATAAAGGTGAATCACTATTAAATTTAGCAATTTATATTAAGAATCGTAATATTGGGAAAAAATTAATTGATAAAGGTGCTAATATAAATTATATAAATAATGATGGTTACCCAATTATATATTTAGCTCTTACAATGTTTCAATCATTTGCATACATAATAATAAATAATTTTGCATTTGATAATATAAATTATATAGACAAAGATGGTAATTCACTTTTAAATATTGCAATTCAAAAAAAATGCCAGATATTCCAGAAATACTAATTAAAAAAGGTGCTAATGTAAATCATATAGATAAGGATTGTAATACAATTTTTACACTTACTATTAAAAATAATATGTTACATCTTATTAATTTATTAGTTGAATATGGTCTTGATTCAAGTATAATTGATAAGAATGATTATTTTATATTATATAGTTTTTCAACAAAAATTATTAAAATAAATGAAAAATATAGTCAATTTTTAAATGATGATAATGCTGATGATGAATTTACTAAAAAATTATCTTTTTTTATAAATAATCAAGAATATAATTCAATAATAACCTCATTATTAGAAATTTATAACTCAAATGAAACTAATGTTGAATTATATTATAATAAAAGTGAAGAATCAACTTATAATTATCATAATAATTTTGGTGCATTAATAGTTTTAAGTTTTATAATTGAAAATGAACTTTCAACATTGTATTTTGATATGTTTAAATATAATAGTGAACATGATAATATTATTAAAGAAGGACAAAGATTTTATAAGAATTATGTTAATATTTCATTTATTTTTAAATTTAAATTATTATCATCAATGTTAGATAATTTATTTAATAATTTTATGAATATTTTTATTAGTTTATTTTACGATAAAGAAAGACATATTATATTTGACCTGATATGTCCAAAAGAGAATTACATATATATTGATTGGATAGAAAATTTAAAACAACATGATATTCAAGAAATAAATATATATAAATATATAATTGAAACATTTAGAAGTTTAAAATTTCAGACATCTTTTATTTCTGATGCAACTGGATTTTTCTCTTTCCTTTTTTTAGATAGAAAAGAAATGTTTTTTAGTAATAATTTTTACGAGTCATCTAATACACTATCAATGATTGAATTATATATACTATCAAGATTACATATTGATCCTCATGATTTTAATTTAGTAATTTTAAATAATACAGAAAATGTTAAAACATGGAATATAACACAGGAATCAATTAAATTACCAATTTCTAATTTGGCGATAGTTTTACCAAAAAAAATAAATTTACGTACATATGATAAGTTAATAAATAAAAATATAAATTTTATTGAAAACAGAGGTCAAATATTAAAAGTATTAATTTATTTAATATTTGATTATTATTTAAAGTTTTTTAATAATATAGATCTATTAAAAAATGATAATATTATGAAAGATATTAATTCATTAATAAAAAAAAGATTAAAACAAATAGAAGAATTTTTCTTCATTGATTTAGATTTACATGAAATTAAATCTTATATAATAGAATATAGTAGAGAGAAAACTTTTATAAAAGAAGCATTATTAGATAGAATTTTTAACCAATCTAATATTAATGAAGCATTAAATAAAATAGATAATACAGAAATGGAAAATATAATTATAAATTCTATGTTTATTTTTAATTATGAATTAGTTTTAAAAATTATAAGTTCATCTTATATTCATGATAACGGATTTGTATTTGATATTTGTAATGATAATGATTTAAATATTATTAATGCATTTATAAAATATGCAAAAAATGTTGATTTACAATTAACAAATAGTAAAACTTTATTATTAATAGCAATTGAAAATGACAATATTGAAATAGTTAAATTATTATTAGAAAAAGGAGCAAATATAAATTTAGTAACAACATTTGGAACACCTTTAATGTATTGTATACAAAATAATAAATTAGAAATTTTTAAATTATTATTAGAAGAAAAACCAGATTTAAATATACAAGATATAAATGGAAACACCGCTTTACATTATACATGTAAAAAACCAATTTTTAATGATATCCTAAAATGCTTATTAGAAAAAAACCCAGATTTAAATATACAAGATATAAATGGAAACACTGCTTTACATCATGCAAGTGAATTAAAATGGGGTAAAACTTTTATGATATTATTAGAAATGAATCCTGATTTAAATAAACAGAATTTAAATGGTGAAACTGTATTACATATATTAATTAAAAATCTTAATTATTCAAAAATAAAATTATTATTAGGAAAAAAACCTGATTTAAATATACAAGATTTAAATGGTGATACTGCATTATTAATTGCAGTTAAAAAAAATGATATACCTATTATTAATTTATTATTGAATGAATGTGCTGATATTAATATTAAAAATAATAATGGTATTACTGCTTTAGAATATGCAGTTGATAAGAATTACACCAAAATTATTGAATTACTTACTTGAAAAATTTTATTTGAAACTACTTATATATTCCCAATTTAAATATTTACATATTTTCTCCCAAATTTGATCATTTTCCATTATTTTATTAGGATCTTTATGTAAAGGAAAGTGATCCAATAAATGATCTAATTCCAATAATTCACAAAACTTGTGTAAAACATATGAATATGATAAAAAGTTTTTCCTTTCAGGTTGTTTATATAATTCCCAAGGATCTTGAATATTATAAAACATGGAAATAAATAATTTTTCCATATCTCGTGTAATTTTAGGAGGCGGTAAATTATTTAATTTATTTATTATATATGCTATATGTTCATAATAAATATTATATTTTAATTTTTTAAGAATATTCTTCATATTTTGTTTATTTAATGTAGATAAATCAACAATTCTATTTTTATTTAATTCTTTAACAATATCAATAAATACATTTTCTGGAATATCAGGAGTTTGTTTTGCTTGAAATTGATTTAACCATTCTCTAAAATGATTTAATCTTCTATATGGAGAATAGTCTTTAATTTGATGATCATCCTCTAAAATTATAATTTCACTATCTCCACAACATTGACAAATATAAGCACTTTCTGACATATCAAGTATTTTTTCAATATTACATTCAATACAATATTTAATTCTAGATGAACCATCATCATGTTTAATTCTAAGTCCTTCAATTCTTTGACAATATTTTTCAAATAGTTTTGATTTATTAATTTGTTTAGTTTGAATATCAGAATTAATATTTTTTTTATCTTTTAAAGATAAAAATTCAATTATATTTTTGCATTCTTTATTATATTCTTTATTATTAGTAGATTCATAATAATCTGATAATAAATCGCCAGCTTTATCATAATAATCCATTTCATCATAATTAGAATTAATTATTTTAAATAAATTATTTAAATCTTCTTTTTTATCTAATAAAATTGCTTTTTTATTAATATCAGAAATATTATTTATTTCATTATTTATATTTTCTATTTTATTTAAAATATCTTCTTTTTCATTACGAATTTCTTTAAATTGTTTCACCATTAATCGATGCTTATTATCTAATGTATTAGTTTCTTTGTGCTGCATCTGTTTATTTTCTTTATACTTAGATGTAATGTTTTTAGCATTTGTCATCATATAACTATAATAATAAAAAAACTTTAAATATATTCAAATTATAATTTAAAAAAATTTTAAAAATATCTAGTTTTTTTAATAATTTTTTTAAATAACGCATTTTTTTAAAAAAAAATTATTTTAAAAAAAATTTCTATGTCAATATATATATCTAAATGGGTGGTGGTTTAATGCAACTCGTAGCTTATGGAGCACAAGATGTCTACCTTTCCGGTAATCCTCAAATTACATTCTTCAAAGTAGTATACAGACGCCATACTAACTTTGCTGTTGAACCAATCCCACAAACATGGAATGGTTCTGCAGATTTCGGTCGTACCGTAACCTGCAATATTAACAGAAATGGTGATTTAATCACTAACATGTACCTTTGTGTTGAATTAGCTGCAACAGTAGAAAATTCTGTTGCATGGGGATATGTAAACAGACTTGGACATGCTCTTGTACAAGATGTTAAAATTGAAATCGGTGGTTCTAAAATTGATGAACACTATGCTGATTGGTTAAATGTCTGGTATGAACTTACCCATGAAACCTCCCAAGAACGTGGTTATGCTAAAATGATTGGTGATGATGCTGCTCTTACTACCATTACTACTAATGCTAAAACAGCATACACCATGTATGTACCACTTGTTTTCTGGTTCAACCGTAATAATGGTTTAGCTCTTCCATTAATTGCTTTACAATACCATGATGTACGCATTACTTTAATATACAATACTTTTGCTAACTGTGTAAACTATCGTGGTGCCACTGCACCAGCAGTAAACTCTCCAATGACTGATTCTCGTCTTATCATTGACTATGTTTACCTTGATTCTGAAGAACGTAAAAGATTCGCACAAGCTTCCCATGAATACTTAATTGAACAATTACAATTCACCGGATCTGAATCTTTAACCTCAGTAACTAATAAATACAGATTAAACTTTAACCACCCATGCAAATACTTAATCTGGGCTCCTCACTTTGATCTTTTCCAAAAACCACAACTTTGGTTATCTTATGCCGTTGATAATAACTGGACAGCTGCTCTTGATTACTTTGCAAAAGTATTATCAGTAATTACTGCTGATGGTTTAGACATTACCTCTAATGTTGTAACTGCTTACTACAACAGCTCTTCTGGTCCTGATAATGGTTCTTTAGTAAATTTATCTACTGTAAGTGGTTTAGGATATTCTCTAACTTATTTATTATCTAAAATTGAAGTCCAATGGAGCATTGAAACTTCTACTTCAGGAACTAATACCCTTGGTAAAATAAATACTCCAGATTCAATTGATGCACTTTTTGGAAACTGTATTGTCACTCGTAACAATTTAACTGTTGCTGATATCACTAAATTAGCTAGTGTACTTTTACAATCCCTTCCATCTGGACAAGTTTCTGTAGCCACTCAATTTGTAAATGCTGTTGGTTACACTATTATCAATCAATTCAACTATGGTAATAACCTTGATGGAACTGATAATCCAGTATATGATGCTAAATTACAACTTAACGGTCATGATCGTTTCCAAGATCGTGATGGATTCTACTTTAACTATGTACAACCATACCAACACTTTACCCATACCCCTGCTGATGGTATTAATGTTTACTCTTTTGCTCTTAAAGCTCAAGATCATCAACCAACTGGTTCATGCAACTTTTCCCGTATTGATAACGCAACATTAAATGTAAGTGTAGGATACAATAATACCAATATTGACTCATCTGCTTACACTGCTAACTACTTACAAGGATCTAGCTCTGTCATGAATATCTACACTGTAAACTATAACGTACTTCGTGTAATGAGTGGTATGGCTGGAACTGCATACAGTAATTAAGCATTCTACTATATATTACATCATAATTACATCATAATAATATTATAAATATTATTATGATTTTTATATCATTGAAATTATACTAAATAAAATAATAAAAATTGATTGAATAACATTTAAAGATTTATTTTTAATAATATAGTAATGGAAATTATAAAATTTAACAAAAATAATAATTATGCTATTTTAATAGATAAAATTAAAATAGATCTTGAAAAAAGTATACCATTAGTAAGACTTAAAAAGTATAGAGCTTCTAATTTTAGATTTAATGAAGATGATAATTTATGGTATTTTAACAATTTTAAAACTGATAAGAAATTAATTAATATTTTATTTCCTGATAAGGAAAATTATGATATTAAATTTATTAATAATGATTTTGATGATTATCGTTCATCAAATATAATTTTTACTGAAAATAAAAAATTTATTGATAATTTTGTTGATCCACCAGGCTATGAAATACTTGAAAGAGGTGATTCGCACTTAATTAAAGAAGGTGCTTGCGCAGGTGAATATAGAAATATGTATTGGAAAGTAAAAAAAGATAATTTAACATATTATTTAATGCATATTAAAGATGATTTATACACTAAAATTTCAAAAAGAGATATCAAAAAAGTATTATTTTTCAAAAATAAAAGACCAACATGGAGACTTTTCCAGAATGGATATGTAACATGTACTATAAATATTATAGATAAACAAAAAGTATATTATTTACACCAGTTAATTTTAGATGTTCATGATGAAGATTTAACTAGTTATGAAAAAACTGTTGATCATATTAATTGTGATAAATTAGACAATCGTAGAGATAACTTGAGATTAGTTAATATGTCAGTTCAAAATGCAAATCGAGAAAAAGCAACAAGAAGATGTGATGCTAGTGAACTTCCTGATAATTTAACGCAGAAAGACCTTCCAAAATATGTTATTTATAGGAAAGAAATTTTAGATAAAGAAACAAATAGATATCGTGAATATTTTTATATTCAGAATCATCCAAAACTTGAAAAAACATGGGAAACAACAAAATCAAATAAAGTTTCAATTCGTGAAAAACTAAAATTAGCTAAATTAAAATTAGAATATTTGGATGGATTAATTAGTGAAGCACAATATAATCAACAATCTGGATTAAATAAACCAGTTGAACAAAAATTACAATTACCTAAATATTATAGATTGTCAAATGATCGTAATAGGAAACAATTTATCTATGATCAAAAAATTAATGATAAAAGACAAACACTTAGAATGGTTTTACAATCAGATGATGAAGAAAAAGAATTAGAAAAATTTATTGATTTAGTAAAAGAAAAATATTCATGAAAAAATTGTTTACATGATTCAATTTAAAAAAAATTGAAAAAAAAATATAATTATGATTTAATTTTTAGATTAAAAAAAAAAATCACATGAATTGTCTTCCTAGCATTTTAACTGAAAATGAATATCTTGCTATTATAATTAGTATGTTTGTTCAAAAGATAAGTGATATATCAGTTCCTGAAGATCAAAAAACTATTAATATAAGGAGGTCAAGTGGTTCAATAGAATCAGCAATACTTGTTCCATTTACAATTACATCATGGCTTGCTGTGAATCATAAATCTAAAATATGTAGAGATGGAATATTAGTATTTCGTATGGTTAGTGTTAAACTTAGTGATAACAAAGGTTATAAGGATATTACAACATTAGATATGGTTGAGCTGAATATAGATTTTGTTATGAAGAAAATCAAAGAAAATCCTTTGAGTGATGAATACAGAAAGATATATTGTGAAAGATTAGTATCAGAATTTGGAATAGATATGTATCCACTTTTAGTTGCATATGAAAATGGGAAAATATATTAATAAATAATTTTGATTTATATATATATATATATATATATATATGAATATTAATTTTGAATATAAATACTTAAAATATAAAAAAAAATATTTAAATTTAAAATTATATGGAGGTGCGATAGATTCTGAACCATTAGAATTATTATTAAAAAATTTTGAGTTAGAAAATATATTACAAGATATATTAGATGGTGAAGAATATACTATACAAGATTTTTTGAATTTAGATCATGATAGTGAAATAGGATGTCAAGATAGAAGAGTTGGTATTCTAGTTCCAGATAGTGGAAAAACAGAATTATTTCCAATTTATATAAATAATTATGATAAAGAATTAAGAGATAATGAAAATATTTTCTTTGAATGTAAAGAACAAAAAGATGAAGACTTTTATTTGCATGCTTTACAAATAACTGAAAATGACATTAAAGGTAACGAGTTAATTAAATTAAATTCTAAAGTATATCCTATTTATATAGAATATAAAGAATTTTTATATATGAAAACAAATTTTAAATTTAAAATATGGATTTTTAATTTAGATCATAAAATTAATAGATTAGTAAATAGGAAATTTGTATATAAGAATAATGTAATTGATGTTAAGGATGATGAAATAATTACATATACATCTGATTTAGATGGAAATGTTGTAAATATTCATGAAATTACAGATGAAGGACAAGGTAGATCAAAATGCAATATTCAAGTAAATTACAAATATAATATTGAGGAAGTTAATTTTTTAGAGACTAAACCTAAAATTATATCTAAATCAAATAAATGTATTAAAAAAATTATATAAATTTTATTTTAATTAAGAATATATTTTCTTAAATAAAATAATGAATTTAGAAAATGTAATTATAAATGAAGAATGTATAATTTGTTTAGAATCTATTGATAATAAACAAATAAATAATTTAGATGATATATTTCCAAAAAATTGTGAACATAAAAATAGTTTTCATACAGATTGTATAAATAAATGGATTGAAGATTGTAATAATAAACAAATTATACCATCTTGTCCATTATGTAGAAATAACTTGAATGAAGTAAATTTAAATATTCCTAATGAAATAATTATTAATAGTCCTGTAGTAATACAAATGAATAATGATAATTTAATTATTAATGATATAAATAAAATATGTAAAACATGTCAAATAACTTGTGTTATTACAATATCTTTTTTAATAATATTTTCAATGTTTGTACCATATTTTAATTAAATCATTGGAAAACTAGGTTGAATTGCAATACCACAAATTCCAGGATCATTAGTACTATTTGATTTTAAAATTTTAACATATCCATTCATTCCCCAAGTTTCACCCCATGAATTTTTAACTAACCAATAATCTAAACCATTTTCAGTTCCATATCCAACAATTAAAACACCATGATCAAGATTTGTACCACATTGAGGAGAATCTAATATACCTCCAGAATAAGACTGAAAATAAAATGTATCTGCTTCAATAGCAACAGATACAGGAGTTATTGATACCGCATTTTTTAATGATAATTGATCATTTGATTTTACATCATAACATCTTGATATATAAACAATTTGATCACATTTATTACATGATGTTTGTGTTGCAGTATATGGGTATTCAATATCGGAACATAATCCATATTGTTCAACATATTTAAATGCTCCATCCATTTGACCACCATTACACCCATGACCACCATATTTAATTCCAGTAGCACAATCAACTAATTCTTGCTCGGATAGATTAATTAATTCACCTTTTGAAATAGCCCAAGCACTTTCAATAGCACCAGTTGCTGAAAATGCCCAACAACTTCCACATTGTTCTTGATTTTTTACAGATGTTACTACATTATAGTCTCTCCAATCTAATGATTTTTGTATATTATTACTAGAACTATTAAATAATTCACATCCATATTTATCTAAGTTTATTTTCCCAATAAAATTTTTAAATTCATAAGATGTTAGATCACTAAAATAATTAACTCCTAAAGTAAAATTTTGCATGATATCAAAATTATGATTTATTATTTTATCTAAATTATTGCTAAAAATTAAGAATCTTTTTTGATATTCAAATGAGTTAGAATATGTTTTTTTAAATTTTAATTGAAATTTATCAAATTCATCATAATGATTTTGAATAAAAGAGTTTGTTAATGTAATATAATTTATAAATAGTAGTAAAAGTTTCATTTTTAATTAATTAAATATATAAATCTTTAAATAATTAAACTTTCAATTTTATTATTAAATAACTATTATTTTATGAGTAAAAATGAATAATTATTTTATATTATTGTATAATGAAAAATAATTATTATTTAGTTTGTTCTAGTTGTTTATTTATAATAACTATATTATATTTTCTTTGTAATTTTGATTGTAATAATTGGAATAATTATGAGATATTATTAGTATTCTTATTATTATCAAATTTAATTTTTTCTATTCTATTTTGGAAGAAAGCAGAATATAAATCTATTATACATAGAATGGATGGATTATTTGCAAAATTATCATTTATATTTTTTTTAAGTTATATATTATTTATAAAAAATAACTGTCCTAAAAATCACAAAATTATATCAATAATTATTACTATATTAACTTTACTATTATTTTATATAAGTAATAAATACTCTAAAAAAGAATGGTGTTCTCGGAAACATATAATTGTTCATGCTATTTTCCATTTATTTATAATGACTGGATCATTAATAGCATTTATTTAACATATTTTTTATATAAATAAATTATTAATCCAAATAATAAAGTTCTTAAAATTAAATTAGGATATGAACTATTACTTTTATTAAAATATGGTAATTTATGTATTAATGTTACTGTAAATTGATTATTTAATAAAATAAAAAGTATTAAATAAATAATTAATTCAGAATAATTAAATGAAACTTTATTTATATTATTTTTTTTTTTTTTGTTATAATTTTTTGGTTCATTAGATATTTGAATAGATTCTATTGGTTTAGATTCTTCTAAATTATCTAATCTGGATTCTAAATCTTTAATTAAACCAATTAAATCATTATTAACTTGTTTATTATATGATTTAATTGATGGAATATTAGTTGATTCTTTATTCTTCAAATTTTGTAATTTTAAAACAGGTGTACCTATTTCAATATCATTATCTAAATTAAATTCATTCATTATTATTAATAAAGAAAATAATTTATCTAAACTGTAAAATGATTAAAATAAATTTTATCTAAAACTTTATACTTATTATAAATTATTTTCCTTCCTAAATGATCATTCTTTTCTTCAATAAATTCAGATGGTGTTTTATATTCTTTTAATTTTAATGATAACTTTATAATTTTATTAATTTCATCCAAAGTTAAATTAGCTCTATATTTTTCAGATCCCATAGTAAAAAATATACATTTATCTATATATTTTTCATTAACTAAATTACCACATATTTTATTTTCAATTATACCTTTAGAATACCAAATATTAATATTATGCATAAGGAAAGGAAATTCTATTTTTTTATATTCTTCTCCATAGAAAAATTTTTTAGCATAAACTTCCATATCTCCAAATATAGTATCTTCTATTAATGTATTTTCAAAAGAATCTCCAATAACTATTGTATTAAATGCTCTTTTATGTAATAATCTTTTTAAATCTTCTTTAGTTACATTACATAAATTCATTGAATCAGTTAACGAAGGAATATGGTTTCTAAATAATATAGCATTTGAATAGACTTTATCTCCATTTATACTAATTAAATTAGCAATATCATTTGTATTTTTATCATTTTGATATTTTTCTTCTTTTTCTAAATCAATATAAGTTAACTCATAAACATAATATGGTTCTTCACCAACTATTTCAGTTTTAGCTGACATATTTGAAACAGAAAAATCATTTACTTTTAAATTTTTGGCTAACATTTCTAAAAAATTATCACTAGTAAATATTACAGATTCAATATAATCTAAATCTAAAATTTTATTTATATAATTAGGATCATTCCAAGATATATCTTTTATTAAACCTTGTTTAATCACTAAACATTCTACAGATGTATTTTCCTCCATATTTACTTTTTCTAAAAAACTATGTTCATGTGATATTTTGTGAGGTTCCATTATATTATAGTAATAATTATTATTTTATATTTGACGCAGTAAAATATAAAGTAATTTGTAAAAAAATTGTTTACAGGTTTTTATTTAAAAAAAATTGTTTACAGGTTTTTATTTAAAAAAAATTGTTTACAGGTTTTTATTTAAAAAAAATTGTTTACAGGTTTTTATTTAAAAAAAATTGTTTACAGGTTTTTATTTAAAAAAAAATTGAAACATAATAATTATAATTTAAATTATTCATATATATATGTCAAAATTACTAATTAAAAGACTACAAAATGAAATAATTGATCTTAAATCATCGCCTATTCTAAATTGCTCAGCTGGACCTGTTAATGATGATAATTTAACTGTTTGGCAGGCAACTATTTTTGGTCCTGAAGGTACACCATATCATGGTGGTATATTTAATTTGAATATCCAATTTACAAACGAATATCCATTTAAAGCACCTAGTATATATTTTACAACTCCTATTTATCATTGTAATATAAATAAAAATGGAGGAATATGTTTAGATATTTTAAAAGATAATTGGAGTCCTGCATTAAATATTGGAAAATTACTTTTAAGTATTTGTTCATTATTAGCTGAACCAAATCCAAACGACCCACTTGTTCCTGAGATCGCTGAATTATTAAAAAATAATAAAGATATACATGATGCAAATGCACGCGAATTTACATTAAAATATGCTAATTAAGTAATTTCTTCATCTATAATAGATTTTTAAATTTTATTAGTTTCATTTACTTTATATTTATAATATTTAGATTTACTTTATTGCTTACATCATATTTTCGAAATATAATTCAAATTATTAATAATTTTAATTTAATTTAATATAAATAATAAATTAAGTTAAATAAAACTGATTCCCTAAAGAATTATTACTTATCCGTAATCTCATCCATAATCCCTACACCATAGGTAGTGACTAGGGTAAAAGACTTGGATTCAAGATCGTAATCAATAACCAGTAATCCACAGTATTCAACAGAGAAAATATTCTTTCGGCCCTTATAAATGAGTGAAACAACACTACCGATACAATCGCCGTGACTACACAAAAGAAGATTCCTATCGCCTTTCTTAACACTTTCATTCGCAAGCCGAATGAAAGCATCGCGGAAACGACCATCTGCACTACCACCAATACCTCGTGTTTCAGAAACAGTTGGTTTAGAAATGGTTGAAGGATAATCAATAACAGCCGAAGGAATAACAGCATTTAACTCTTTCAGTGTCATAAGATGAGCCTCTTCAATAGGATATTTGAGTACATTCTTATTCCAAACTTCAATCAAACCAGTATCAAGTCTTACAGGTGCAGTTGTACCAGTAAGTTCCCGTACAATTGATGCAGTCTGGACGCATCGAAGCATTGTTGAGCTAACAATTGTATCAAAAGGTCCTTGAGCACTCATGTATAGTTCAACAACTTTTTGTACCGTAGTATGTCCAACTGGTGCTAGAGGAGTATCCCAAACTTTTTCTACCATAGCCTTCACTTCTGGCGTTTCTTCATGATCATCCGCACGGTTAGCATGTCGCAAAACCCAAATTCGAAGTTTAGGAGGGTGTTGAGCTGCACCGAGAGCCTTTGGATCTGCACCAAGAGCATCAAGTTCAGCATCAATCTTGGCAATCATGTCAAGAATAAACTCACGGTCCTCGTCAAGTTCTTTTTGAACTCGGATGATCTTAGAGTTAATAGAAGCAACTAGGTTATCGTATGAGGCTTGTTGACTTGAAGATGGCTTGGTCTGACTTAAAATTGTAATCCTGTCTTGAAGCGTCTGAACTATGAAAGCTGCATTAGTTTCAAGACCCTGAAGAGTCTGTGTGAGTGTTTCAAAAGTAATTGGCATCTTGATTTTCAAATTGGAAAAAAATTACAGAATGGTTAAACATTCAAATTTTCAATTTTTTTTCATTTAAAAAATAATTCTTAATAATACTTTAAAAAAATTAGTATTGGTAAAACAATTAAATATTTAAAATCATAAAATAAAATACTAGTAACTATCAAAAATATATTAAAAATATTTATAAACCTGATTATATTTAGTGATATATCATTACCATATTTAACAGGTATAGTTATGATATTATTTTTCTCATCTCCATCTTTATCACGAATATCATATAATATTTCACTTGATAGTGATCCTAAAAATATTATTCCAGATAAAACATAGAGTATTTTATTATTATTTGTTTTATTTATATTCGCTGCTAAACCTGAAAAAATAGGGGAAAATGATATTAAAAAAGCACATGAAATATTCTTTACAAATGTTATTTTTTTAAGAATAGGTGTATAAATAATAATATTTAATATTGATAAATGTATTATTAAATTTAAATTTTTATTTAAAAATTTTATTGATAAAAATTGTGTTAATCCTAATAAAGTAAATACAAATATTTTAGCTTCATTAATAGATATTTTTCCAGTAACTAGTGGTCTGTTTGGATTATTAATTTGATCTACCTCAATATCATACAAGTCATTTAATACCATACTTGATGACATAATTAATAATGTATTTATAATTGATATTAAGAATTGTTGATTTAAAAATAGATCAAATGATGGATGTATAATTAATCCACCAGATAAATTTAATAATGTAGCTGGTAAAATATTTTTATAACGGATTAATGATAAATAATCATTTAATTTATTATTTGATAAACAATGTAATTTTATATTTGGTCTAATTATAGGTTTAATTTGAAAACAAGATACCATTGATAAGAAAAAATATATTATTCGCATATATTAAATATATATATTTTTAACTTTAATTCTTAATTATAATATATGAGTAAAAATATTAGATTAATAAAAAATGTTATTAGTAAAAAAATTGATATTAATATAAAAAATATGATTCCTGATGAAATTGAAAAATTTATTATTAAAAATATTGATAAAAAACCACCATTATGTTATGGTAAAATAACTGAGGATGAATTAAATAAAATTAATGAAAAAATTCTAAAAGAATATAAAATTAATATTAATAAACATATAATAGCATCAATAAAATCTACTTTCATGAAAAGTTTTATTATTAAAAATTATTATAATCTTGAAAAGAATTCAAAATTAATTTTACATGATTATTCAAAATATGGAATTTTAAAATTATCAGAAAAATATAATTTATCTCCAATGACTATTATTAAATTTATATTTGATCAATTATTTCATATAAAAATAAAAGAATTATTACATAATAATAAATTATCTAGTTTTGATAAAGAACAATTCAAAATTGCTGAGGAAAATGATATTTATGTTACATTAAATCAGGCTGATCAAATGGAAAATTCTATTTTATTTGAAAAAAAAATAGAAGACTTTTTAATAAAGAATTTAGTAAAATATAAATCTCAAGATCAATTAATAATTGAACAAACAAAAAAATATGGAAAAGCAATTAATACCCCAGATTTTTTAATAAATTCTGAATTAATAATTAATTCTAAAAAAATCAATTGGATTGATGCAAAGAATTTTTATGGATGTAATATTAACTTTATGATTTCTAAAATTAATAAACAAATTAAAAAATATTTAAATACATATGGTTCAGGATGTATCATTTTTAATTATGGTTTTAATTCTAAAATTTCA